>Ga0325401_1005196_pt1 | contig 12415 bp, 8 predicted proteins | sample PopdelMetagenome_FD_205666 | JGI IMG/M metagenome (GOLD analysis project Ga0325401, IMG submission 205666) | Populus deltoides microbial communities from Bellville, Georgia, United States - Xylem-PdKOR-R2 | ecosystem: Host-associated > Plants > Phyllosphere > Stem > Wood/Secondary xylem | place...
CCTGGCCCCGAATACACATCAGTAATATTACTAATTGTCATAATAACAAAATCCCAAGACTGCCCTTCTCTCGAAATCAGAACAGTAAACCCCTCTTCCCCTCTCCCTTTTTCTACACCAATCTTCCTTCCTCTCAGTTCTCCCCTCCCCCCCTCTCAAATTCTCACTTTACACTTCTCTCCGATTCCTCGATCGGACGGTCACCAATAATCTTCCACTCATGACTCTCATGACTCCTCCTCCGTTAGACGTAACTATTAAATCTCCCACTATCTTACCATTATTTTCTCTCCTTATCTTTTTCACTTCAATTTCAATTTTGAATCAACAGGGTTTGGTTTTTCTCAATTTTGTTAAATTTAAGTGTTTGATTTCTAATCCTTGTTGCCGGTTGTTAGTTCTCTAGGGTTTCGATTAACAGATCCAAAGCTCTCACATTGACTTTTGTTTTCTGTAGCAACAAGAAGACGATGAGATGTTGGTCCCACACACTGACTTTACAGAGGGACCTCAGCCTATGGAAGGTGCACTTGATTTTCTGTTTGGTTCCTGGGAAAGTTGATATCTTTTCATTGTTTTGTATGCGTTTTACCGAGCTAATGTGGCAGTAAAGGTCGCATCTTTTTTAGGATTGAAGTATGATCTTAATGCATGATTTGTTTTTTGTGCGCGGATAATCGGGTTTTTGTTTGTGAATTATGGAAATTTATTTTGGATTTGTTTAGTTATGACTTTTATTATGATCGCGGTTAATTGTTTGTAGTAGCACAAGCAGAAACAGCGACGGCAGTTGATGCACAGTCAGTGGATGATCCACCATCAGCTAGGTTTACATGGACAATTGATAATTTTTCGAGGTTTAATACTAAGAAGCTTTACTCCGATGTTTTTGTTGTTGGAGGCTACAAGTGGTACGTGGATCTTTTTTTCTTCTGTATTTTGGATAAAATGAACTCTTCTTCTTATTTGTGATGTTTAGTGCCTATTTTTTATTATTTAATGGAAGTTCTGTGTGATTGTGGTGGCAGGCGGATACTGGTTTTTCCAAAGGGGAACAATGTGGATCATTTATCCATGTATTTAGATGTTGCAGATTCAACTAATTTGCCATATGGGTGGAGTCGATATGCGCAGTTTAGCTTGACTGTCATCAATCAACTTCACCAAAAATATTCAATTCGGAAAGGTATTGTCCCGCTACTGGTGCACTTGAACTGTCCTTTTCTCCTTTGAAATCTCTTTATTAATATCCTGGTGTTAAGGGTATCTTGACTGTTCCACACAACCTTTGGTGCATGTTTTTGCGTAATCACACAATACTATTTTTCCTTTTCTAAACTGGTGTCATCAATGGAACATAACCTGTTATCAGTTTTGTGACAGACAAATCAGTTTGCTCCTAAGTTATCGTTATATAAGACATCATTCAATTAATGTTCTGCTTTTAATGTTTTCTTTTCACTATTTTGCTGTGGTTCTTGTGGATGTAGTCCTCTCGGATCATTGGTGAACTTTTTCTGATATCAAATTACTTGTCTACAAATGAGCTGTACTTGTATCAAATCTGTGTCTGATATTGTTAGCTCCGCACACATGTCTTGTATGATAGTGTTTTAGGTTCATTTGGAATGACATCTGGAAGTCTTGAACATTAGATATATTGGTGGAAAATATGAGAGGGCTGCTTGTACTAAATTTGGTCTACGTGATTAACTTGAACTAAAAATGCTTAATTTAGGATATTACCAGTATAAAAAGGAATATAATTGCTGCTTGCAGGGGGCATTTCGTGTGTTTTAACTAATGTGCACAAGATAGGGCGCATTGCTTGTTGACATTGACAAAATGGCTAATAGCTATATTATAGGTTGGAATCCTGATCATTTCATGTTTAAATGTCCAAAAATAGGGCTTTCAATGATATTTTCCCTCCCACCATAATGAACTTCATTGGGAATGTAACAGGCAATGACCTATTAAATAACATTGTTTGTTAGTTAATGTAAGCTAGTCATCCAGTGTTACTTGTGTGGTGTCTACCAAAGTCTTGTAAGTACCTGCTTGGATATGTTGAATTTTGAAATGCTTCAAAAGTACTTTTCAGTATCCAAATTTGTTAGATATGGTTGTGCCAGCTATATTGAAGCACGTTTTCTTCATAAATAAGGGAGGTAAAGAGATTGAGACATGTATCAAGCAGAAGACATGTTGCTTGGTGTCTGTAAACATGAACCTTGGATTATGTTGACATTGGAACGGTGATTGATTGGTCAAACGTGCTTAATATGCTGTTCAGAAGAAACATGGTATTTTGTAGTTTCCTTGGAATTGGTAAAGGATTTAAAAGTGCTGGGTTAGGTGCAGTCTAAATGTAACCTGGTATATGGAAACAGGAGATGCACCTTGTAACAGCAAGAAGAAATTCATTATTGATTGCTGGTGCTAAAAGAAATGGACATAAATGCATATTTCCTTGGGACATAGGTGGTCATGATGGTCCTCTGTTTCTTTGTCAGACACGCAGCACCAGTTCAATGCACGTGAGAGTGATTGGGGCTTCACTTCATTTATGCCACTTGGGGAATTGTATGACCCTGGGAGAGGGTATCTTGTAAATGACTCATGCATAGTTGAAGCTGATGTTGCTGTTCGTAGGGTTATTGATTACTGGTCACATGATTCAAAAAAGGAGACCGGCTATGTTGGTCTCAAGAACCAAGGAGCTACATGCTACATGAACTCTCTCCTTCAAACGCTGTATCATATTCCTTATTTTAGAAAGGTTAGTGTATTCCACTTTCCATAGTTGAACTATTGAAATTACAAAGAGGGATTTCTTCTTCTTCTTAAAAAAAAACTATTGAAATTATGCACAAGCCCCATTACATGAAATGTTAATTGCAGGCTGTATATCATATGCCAACAACTGAGAATGATATCCCATCAGGGAGCATTCCACTGGCGTTGCAGAGTTTGTTTTATAAACTTCAATACAGTGACACTAGTGTAGCAACAAAAGAGTTGACAAAGTCTTTCGGCTGGGATACATATGACTCTTTCATGCAGCATGATGTCCAAGAACTTAATAGGGTTCTTTCTGAAAAGCTTGAAGATAAAATGAAGGTATGGGGGCTATATAGTCTTAGAATTTTTTTGTTCATTGCTAAAATGTATGAAGGATTATTGAAGTCACATTCCTTTTTAATTACTGGTTCAGGGAACTGTCGTGGAGGGCACTATACAACAGTTATTTGAAGGGCACCATATGAATTATATTGAATGCATCAATGTTGACTACAAGTCGACAAGAAAGGAGTCATTTTATGGTACAGATTTTTGTTACAGAGGATAATAGTAATTTATCTGAGATTCATCTTGTGGACCTAACAGAATATTTTATATATATATATATATATATATATATATATATATATAATCATAGATCTTCAGCTTGATGTCAAAGGCTGTCGAGATGTTTATGCTTCTTTTGATAAGTACGTGGAGGTGGAACGTCTTGAGGGTGACAATAAGTATCATGCTGAACAACATGGATTGCAGGTGAGATGCTTTTTAAATTCTTGAACTTTGAGCTTTTGTATGTTTTAACTTGTTTGTAAATGCATTTAAATAAAAATGCTGCATTTTATTTTTTAGTACATAAATCGAATAAGCTGTTATTTGGCATGTATGGCTTGTTTACTTGCCGCCACAAGTGTTTTTGTTTTTTTTTTTTAATTTGTCATTTCCATTTGTTCCTTCCAAAATGGATAACCAATTGATTGACTTGTCCATCTCTTCCTACATTTTTTTTTAAACTGCTTTGCAAATGCCTTTAAGTTTTTGCTGGGTTTGCTCTTTGACAGATGTTTTCTGATATGCTCACCTTTGGATGTTTTCAGGATGCTAGGAAGGGTGTCCTATTCATTGACTTCCCCCCTGTTCTCCAACTTCAACTTAAAAGGTTTGAGTATGATTTTATGCGGGATACGATGGTGAAGGTTAGTAATTAACTAGAATTATTTTCTTTTATGGGCTGCACATGGTTGGCTTGTGTTGGTTCATCACTCCATTTGTCTTCAATATGTACAACAAGGGAAATGTTCTCTTATTGTTTGATACTCTTTTTATGGGTTTAACTAGATGATTGTAGATAGTGCTTCACCTATTTACTTATTTCTGCAGATAAATGATCGCTATGAGTTCCCTTTGCAACTTGATCTGGATAGAGAGAATGGCAAATATTTATCACCTGAGGCCGACTGCAGTGTCCGCAATCTCTACACCCTTCACAGGTATCAACTTTCCCATGCTATCTGGCTGCATTTATTATTGTATGGCTTGAATGACAAGATGGAACCCTTACCTTGCTGCTGATATCTTCTTTATTGATGAAATGTTTTCATACAATTTGGTTAATGACATCAGTCATTATTTTTTAATCTTTCTTTTGTTTTCTTTTTTTGCAGTGTTTTGGTTCACAGTGGCGGCGTGCATGGTGGACACTACTATGCTTATATCAGACCAACTCTATCAGATCAGTGGTAGGCATTCTATATATATATATATATATATCCTTGTTTTTTTTTTTTTAAATTATCAAGTCTGGAAGGAAATGAGAGTCTCTTAGGCTGCTCCCCCCCGCTGTATTTCATACCATCTTCATTTTGTTGAATGAAACTGCATTAGTTAGTATATGTCCTTTTCTCAAGATCGACTCCACCACCATTTCATCTTACTGGCATGCTTTAATTTGGGTTTTCGTGCATATTGTTTTAGAGCATATTCTCAAGTAGCTTCTTTGCCTTGTATTCATGAGTTCTACTGATTGGTATTTGCAATGAATCATATATTTTGGTTTGCTTGGTTGTGTCCCTCATCTCATAATTTAGAACTTTGGCATGCAGGCTCAAATTTGATGATGAGCGGGTAACCAAAGAGGATGTGAAAAGGGCATTAGAGGAGCAGTATGGTGGTGAGGAAGAGGTAAGATTTTTCATCATATTTGCTAGTTTTCGTTTACTTCCAGTACATTTGAATAAATCTGTGTTCCCTGTTTTTTATCCAACAGTTACCACAGACAAATCCTGGCTTTAACAACTCTCCCTTCAAGTTTACAAAATACTCGAATGCTTATATGCTTGTGTATATACGTGAAAGTGACAAGGAAAAAGTAATCTGTAACGTGGATGAGAAGGATATTGCAGAGCACCTCAGGGTGAGATGTTGATTAATTTTTTTATCTAATAAATTTGTGTTTTCATGTCCTGCTTTACAAACAATGTTATTGTTGTGCACTGCAAATATTTCATTTCAGATAAGACTGAAGAAAGAACAGGAAGAGAAAGAGCAAAAGAGAAAGGAAAAAGCTGAGGCCCACTTGTACACTATCATAAAGGTTACATCTCTCTCTCTCTCTCTCTCTCTCTCTCTAACTCACTCATGCCTATTGCCCAGATGCATTCACAAATTAAATGATGTTATTTAATGTTACTGGTATATCATAGGATCTAGATTTCTTTGAAAATCAATTACTGATGCAGTTATTCTATGCCTTTAGGTTGCACGTAGTGAGGATCTACTTGAACAGATTGGCAAAGATGTATATTTTGATCTCGTGGATCATGACAAAGTTCGTAGTTTCCGTATCCAGAAACAAATAACCTTTAACCTTTTCAAGGTACTCCATTTTTCTTTGTTAATCTATTATTTGGAAACCGTGGCTTGATTTTCATGTTTGCAGCCACTTTTGTTGATGCCTTGTCTCTCAATTTTTTAACGTACTGACAAAGTGTACACAAGTGAGGGCTCAAACATGCTGACAGTTGCACCAAAGGTGTTATTGTCTGGCATATTATTAAATCAAGCATACAAGTGAGCGCTCAAACATGCTGATGGTTGCCCAAAGGTGCTATCATCTGGAATATTTTTAAATTTACAAGCATATAACAAAGTGTGTTGGTTCCTTCTAGGGAGCAGTCACTTCATAAAGCACACATTTTTCATTATTTTCCCTCCCATGATCCTGTTTCAAATTGAGTGATATTTGGATGATGGTCTGCCATGTGCATCAATGTTCAACAGCGAGGATATCAACTTTGATACTGTAATGGAGCACCCATCCTAAAAGTTGAAGCCAGCACAGTGCATGTACACTATATGACCTATATGGGGCCATACCAATACCAAGTTTCATAATTAACCAATATTTGGCCCTCAGTATTAGTAACTCTTTCTTGGATCTTCTTCTTTGTGAGAGTCTTCCTATCAATTTTTGGTACAAAAGTTTCTTGTATCTTATTTTCCATTGTTTTGTTAGTAAAATTCTAATGACGACTATGAATACTGATTGCATATTTTCTTGAAACGTTTGTCAAAGGCAGTTGCATTCATTTGGGTCTTTCTAACTGATGGTATTCTAATTCTTTTCATAGGAAGAAGTTGCTAAAGAATTTGGCATTCCAGTGCAATTTCAACGTTTTTGGCTGTGGGCAAAACGACAAAATCATACATACCGTCCAAATCGGCCACTGACTCCTCAGGAGGAAGCACAATCTGTAAGTAAATATTGATTCTCTGTGTTGCTTGGTCATTGCTAAAGATGCTATTGTGCTATTGTATACATGTTGATTCTCAGGATAATTATGCATACAGACATGTTAATATAGATGTTGCCCCTCCATTGACAAGAACTTTTGTGTTACACCAGAGATATGGAAAATTGAATCTTAGGTCCCTCTCAAATGTCCAAATTCATTATGTTGTTTTGTTTCTTTTGTTCCTAAATGAGAATCCCAGATACCAAATGACCAGACCAAACTGAACCTACAGTCCTATAAACTTTGATTGTTCTGTAGAAGTTTATCTACTTCTGAGTGGTTCAGACCCATAAATATTTAAATGTGTGCTCATAGTAGTATTAGCGTTAGGGGGCACTTGTCTGTTTTATTGTCATAATGACTGGAGGCATTGTAGGTTGGACAATTGAGAGAGGTTTCTAATAAGGCAAATAATGCAGAGCTGAAGTTGTTTCTGGAAGTAGAAGTTGGGCAGGTTTGTTATATACTTTTATCATATTCCATTGATTCCTTTTTAATGCTTTTTTAGGTGCATGGTGATTTTATTATTTGATCTCTTTCTATAACTGATCTCTCTAATAATCCAGGATTCGCGACCTGTTCCTCCACCTGAGAAGACTAAAGAGGATATCCTTCTTTTCTTTAAACTTTATGATCCATCAAAAGAGGAACTCCGGTATTCCCACTTACAATTCACTGTAGTTAGGAATCACATGCACGATTACTGTTGCTGAACATCTTTGATGACAGGTATGTTGGGAGGCTGTTTGTGAAGGGTAGTGGTAAACCATTGGAGATCCTGACAAAACTAAATGAAATGGCTGGCTTTGCTCCTGACCAGGAGATTGAACTTTATGAGGTTAGTCTTCCACATTCAGTGTGAAGTTTAACTCTATTCTGTTTGCGGCGATTAAGGCATAAATTCTGTTTGCAGCATCTGTTTAAGGCATCAAATATTTAGTTTCAGCAAATAACTTACCATTCTGTTTTTGTATTCAGGAAATAAAATTTGAACCTAATGTCATGTGTGAACACATTGACAAGAGGCTCACTTTTCGTTCTAGTCAGGTACATAAAATCAACTTCTAAATGCGAAGCTCTTATGATTAATTTCTTTAGCAAGTTACTTTGTCTTCAATTTGGTATTCACTCCTGGTTACTTTTGCAGCTTGAAGATGGAGATATTGTTTGCTTTCAGAAACCCCCTCAAATGGGAAGCAATGAACAGTGCCGCTACCCTGATGTGCCTTCATTCCTTGAGTATATGCACAATCGCCAGGTATGCCATGGTTTGATAAGAGAGAATTTTCCATGCTGTTTGACAGTACATTTTGCTGTTCAAAACTTGATTTCTGTACTACCATGACTTGGTAGTTTTCATTCTGCTTGCTGGCTGCTTGGCATGTGGTGTAATGGCACATTTTCAAACCATAGTTGTCAGACTTGGCACGAAAAGAGGCCGGGTAACTGGTTCTACCAGGCAGGTCTGCAATTTCCCTTTTTTTGGCAGTAAAAGGAATGCAAAAAAAAGAAGATTTGAGCAGTTATTCTGCAACATGAAATTTTAAGAATAAAAAAGAATGGAAATAGTAAAGAATCTTGTTTCAAAAGCATCTGATGATATTCTTGTTTTGATCCCCCCTCTATTTGTTTCTTGCAAGATCTGTAATTGAATAAAAACCAAAAATTACAAGATTTTTTGGACTATAGATCCACTTCAATGCATGGAGAACACATTATTGAAGGCTAGTGGACGGTCACAATCAAGAAGAATGAAATTCCAAAACCATTAACAATAATAGTTTTAGGAGTTGAATACAGCATCAGCAAAGAATCTGAATGAAGAAGACCTAAATTGGCATGGAAAACCTAACTCGACTAGATACAGTGATGAGAAATCAAATGGAGATGAACTTGAATGCTCAACCAAGTCAGTATTGGTATCCATCTAATTCCACCGTCTATCTTATACTATAACATAAAAACAGACAATGGGTCGATGACGTGAGCTGAAATGCAGTGATAAAGAATTAGTTTGTTTCCAGAGCTCAGTTTCCTCTGGGTTCACTTTTATATGGGAAGGAAAATAATGCCATTTAGTTCTAATTTTTGGGGTTTTGTTTTTTTTTACTTTATCTTATCCAGTTTTATGGTTGATCATGCCAGGTCTTGACCTGGTTTCACTGGGATACCTGGTCTGGGTCGCTAAAAACCCTGCCAGGTCACCTGGGTTTTTCTGGTGAATGTCTTGGACAGTTAAAATGGAAACCCAGATGGGTCCATGGCTCGAGTCTCTGGGTTCCAGAACCATCCGTCCTGGCTGGGTTTGACAACAATGCTCAAACTATGTTATCATGAGCTGCCATCTCTTAGATATATTAATACTACCATTTTTGCATATTTTGTATTCCACTACATAGGTTTTATTTTTCCTGATCTGTAGGTTGTTCGATTTCGATCTTTGGAGAAATCAAAAGAGGATGAATTTTGTCTTGAGCTGTAAGTGAATTTATAATTTGTTATCCTGGAACGCAACTAATTGGTTGAAGTCTTTATTTTGTGTTTGCTTATACTCTTAACTATTTCAGATCAAAGCTCCACACTTATGATGATGTTGTGGAAAGAGTAGCTCACCATCTAGGCTTGGATGACCCATCCAAAATTAGGCTTACATCCCATAACTGTTACTCCCAGCAACCTAAACCCCAACCCATCAAGTACCGGGGAGTGGATCATTTATCTGATATGCTGGTGCACTACAATCAGGTATACCATAGAAGTGTAGATCTCTGCCGATTCTTTTGTTTTTCTGTTCAGATAGCTGAAGTGAATTTGTATGTTTGTCTTGCTTGATAGACATCTGATATTCTATACTATGAAGTATTGGACATCCCTCTTCCAGAACTGCAAGGCCTTAAAACATTAAAGGTTGCATTTCATCATGCTTCCAAGGATGAGGTAAATAATCGCAACTCATTGTTTTTTTATGAAAATAATATGCATATTTTAAGTTTTGTGCTTCATGGAATCTCTTATGTTCACAGGTAGTGATTCATACCATCAGATTGCCAAAACAGAGCACTGTAGGTGATGTCATCAATGACCTTAAGACAAAGGTAAATAATCACAACTCTTTCAGGACAAAGGAAGTTTTTAATCCGCCTCTTGTTTATACCTTTTTTTTGCATGGTTTATTTCGTAACTCGTGCGGAGGTTGCACCAACTGATGTGAATACCAATCACTTTCCCAATTGCTTCCTTCCCTCCTTGTGCTCTTTCTTTCTGGACAAAGGAATTAACCACGTGCCTTGTTATGGAATAGGTGGAGCTGTCTCATCCCAGTGCTGAACTTAGATTGCTTGAGGTTTTCTATCACAAGATCTACAAGGTATCACCTTTTTTGTAATGGTTGTTTACTTTGAAAAATATCAATTACATAGATTAGTTGTTGCCTTCCGAAGTAAGGGTCCTGTGATTCGTTATGCTTATTTCCCTTTGTTTTTTCACTTAGAAATGCGCAAACTCTGTTCTAAATGGATGAAATGTTTTGAATCATTAATCGTTGCAAGTAATGTAGTGATTGAATTATGTGGAATTGTTTACATTATAGGTAAATAGTTTTTTGCAAACTCAATTGTTTTTATATCAGAGTTGAATTACTTGAGTTTGAGAGTGCTTGCATCACATGCTCACATATACTAGAATATGTTTTCACATGTCATGGGTGGTAAAAATGATGCACATAAAACTAATAATTTGATGAAAAACCTGCAATAGCTTACATAAAGTACAGTTATGGTAGAGTCTAATAAAACAAACAGATGACATTCTGGAAAACATTATTGATTCGAACCAAATATCTAATGGACTAATGAGATATGGGGGTATACATGTAAAATGATTAAACCTCAAGTTTTATATGGGATGTTAGTACCACGAAGGATTTCATTTCATAACGTTTAGACCTTAAATTTACACCTTTAAGTTTATACAGCCAAACACTTAACAGCTCTTTAAAATTTAGAATATTGTCGGAGATGCCCTGAAATGTTTTCCCCAAGAGTATGAATTTGTTCAGATTTATGCTAAATCTAAAAAACGACCTGCCATGAACATATTCATCAATAATACACTGGATCTGTCTTTATATTTGTAGCTCCTAGGAATTTGAATTGATGCTTTTTACAAATGGGCGTGCATGATCTCTTAACCTGTTATGTCAACTTTAGCCTCTTTGTTGTCTTGTTTCTAAGTATGCAACCTCATCTTTTCAGATCTTTCCACATAATGAAAAAATCGAGAACATTAATGATCAATACTGGACACTACGTGCAGAGGAGGTAAGCCTATCTCAGTGTGGATGAAATTTATCTGTAAGCTAGATGCATTGCGGAACTGGATCTGAGTACATTATTGCTGACCATTCAGTTTGACATGGAATTATGAATTGCTTAAGCCCGCATCCCACTCCTCTCTCTTGACATGCATCAATATGCACGCTATACCATTGATCCTTGAATTCAAACTTTTTTCAAATGCTCTAGACTAGTCCCTAGCTTAAGGAAAGAAATATCTAATTCATATTCCACCTTATATATTGCTCAAGCTTCCAAGTAACCTTGGAATAGAATGGCAGCGATAGGAAAAATGATCTCTTGTTTGTCAAATATGACGGGAAAAAATTTCATCAAAGTGGAGAAATTGCAGAAAGTCTTTCAGACCTTTTTTCTCAGTTCTCATGTTTTGAACTAATTTTCTCCCTGTTCAGTATATGTACTTGTTTGCATATTCCTTGATATATTTTGTTGATGGATGTTTCCATTAATGATGCATCTATTTTGTGACACATTGCCTCAGATACCTGAAGAAGAGAAAAACCTTGGTCCTCATGATCGTTTGATTCATGTATATCATTTCATGAAAGACACAACTCAAAACCAGGTGGTAAGTACATTTAAATTTTATTTCAACTGCATTTTGTTTGGCACTTGCTTTAATTGGCTCCTCCCCTATGGCAGTTATTAATTACTTTCATGTTTTGTTTTTCGAGGTATCTATGTTTCTGCCATATCTTTTTCAATGCTTGTTTGTGTTTTATATTAACAGCAGGTTCAGAATTTTGGAGAACCATTTTTCCTGGTCATTCATGAGGGCGAGGCTTTAGCTGACGTCAAAATGCGTGTACAGAGAAAATTGCAGGTTCCTGATGAAGAATTTTCAAAGGTATTATTTAATTACAGAAGTAATCATTGATGCACTATATATGGTAGACCATCTGCACTTTTCACATTTCATTGCATTTCCATGGTTGAGACAGACAGTATTTCACCACGTATCATGCTAACAAGATTAGTTTTCTGGAGATGCAAGCTTTTGTTTCTTTATTTGTAATTTATTTGGTCTTTTTTTGTGTGCAGTGGAAGTTTGCATTTTTGTCACTAGGTCGCCCCGAGTACCTTCAAGACTCAGACATTGTGTCCAATCGTTTTCAGGTCCCCCACTCTCACATGCCTGCCATTTTTCATGGGCACTGACATGACAACTTTTCTTATTATTTTATGCTTTACATTTTCTGTTTGGTTCAGAGAAGGGACATTTATGGTGCTTGGGAGCAATATCTTGGACTCGAGCATTCTGACAATGCTCCCAAAAGGTCATATGCTGCTAATCAGGTATTTACTTGTGTTGTAATTTGCAGTAAGCATTAAGCTTATTGCCAAGGTTATTGGGTGAGCTAAAGAATGATAGTAGAAATTATAATGGCAGATGATGATTTAAGAACCACCAATAAAATGCACTGCATGCACTCTGATGATAATGAATTCCGTTCCTCAAAAGCT
>Ga0325401_1005197_pt1 | contig 12415 bp, 3 predicted proteins | sample PopdelMetagenome_FD_205666 | JGI IMG/M metagenome (GOLD analysis project Ga0325401, IMG submission 205666) | Populus deltoides microbial communities from Bellville, Georgia, United States - Xylem-PdKOR-R2 | ecosystem: Host-associated > Plants > Phyllosphere > Stem > Wood/Secondary xylem | place...
TAAATAAAAATATTTATTAATAATAAATATGATTTTACATAAATAAAGTCTTACTAAGTGTAACCAACCAATTGACTATAAAGTATATATGATAACAATCTTTCCACTTACACTAAAGTCAATCGCCCATATATCTAATACCATATCACTTCATATGATGATCATGCTTTCGTTGGAATAATACCTTAGTGAGAGGATCTACCATATTCTTTTTTGTGTGTACTTGCTCTATCTTTATATCTTTCTTTTCTATGATTTCTCTAATAAAATGGAATCGTCTAAGTACATGTTTGGATAACTAATGAGACCTTGGTTTTTTTTTTTTTTTGCAATGACTTCATTGTTATCACAATATATGGCTACAAGATCAATAATGCTAGGAACCACATATAGTTCAATGATATGGTCTCTTCTTTTACTATCTCATATGTAAAGATGTATTCTTATTCAGCTATAAAATCTGCTATGGTCTCTTGTTTGAAACTCTTTAGCTCACACCACCACTATTGAGAGTATAAAAACATATACTGACTAAGATTTGTTATCATTAATAGCTGATTAAAAATTAGCATCTGAATAACCATAAACAACAGTTCATCTCCTTCATAAACTAAAAAAACATTCTTTGTTCTTCTCAAGTATTTAAGAATATTTTAAAATATCTTCAAGTGACATTAGATTGATATCTACTTATTATGATCAAAGCATAAGATACATATGATCTTATATATAACATCATATTTATGATGGATCATATAATCAAAGTATAGGATATCCTTTTCATCCTATATCTTTTTATTTGTGTCTTGAGGCATATATCTTTAGAGACACGCCTTCATTATAAAATAGGTAAGTATACTCTCTTGGGTTCTTCCATGCTAAACCATTTTAGTATTTTGTCTATATATATAGATTAAGATAATCTAAGTAACCTTTTAGATTTATTTGTATAGATCTTAATAGTTTGTATATGTAGATTGAGATGATATAAGTAACCTTGGAGACACTCCTTAAAGCGTGCTTAAGTCCATAGATGATTTTATAGTTTGTATACTTTGTTAGCAAATACCTTAGATTTAAACCCTTCAAGATATATAAAATACTCATCTTTGTGAAAATACCTATTTAGGAATGCAATTTTGACATCCTTTTATCAAATTTCATAATCATGGTATGCTGCTATAACAAATAGAATCTTTATAGATTTTAACATAACTAATGATAAGAAGGTTTCATCAAAGTTAACTCTTTTTTTTTATCTATAATTTTTAGCATTTACTCTAGGTTTGTATGTTTGTACCTTGACATCAATGTCAGTTTTTCTCTTAAAGAACCACTTATATCCGATGAGTTTTATCCCTCTAGGTGGATCAACCAAGGTCTATACTTGGTTGGTGTGCATGAAATCCATCTTTAATTTCATGGCCTTAAGTCATTTCTCATAATCAATCTTAGATATTGTTTCCACATAGTTGGTAGACTTATCAAATATGAACAACTCATCATTTTCACCTTTTGTAAGAAGTTCATATCTCATCAGTGTATAACGTGTTTTAATAGATTGATGAAGTTCATGCATTTCTTGAGCTTTAGGATGAACATCCAATGTTATAGATCCAAGATTGGGTTCTATTTAGATCTCAGTTTATGGTTCCAAAACTTTTTTAAGTTATATTTTCCTTACATTACTTCGTTTAAGAACAAATTTCTTTTGTAGAAAGGTGAGACAAATATCTTTTGCATAAGGGGATAATATAAATAATATCCAATAGTTTTTTTTTGGATATCCCACAAACATTCATTTATTTTACTTACCTCCTAACTTTTCAAATACAATACACTTCACATAAGCATGACATACCCAAATATTTAAGTATGATAAGTTTAGTCTCTTATCTTTCTATATTTCATATGGAGTTTTATCAATAGATTTTATCAGCACTCTTTTCAAAAGGTAAGTAGTAGTTTGTAGGATATAGCCATAGAAAGAAGATGAAAGGTCTACATAATTCATCATTGACCACACCATATCCAATATGATGCGATTTTTATTTTATTTTAGAAACTCTATTATGTGTGGTGTTCAAGTAGGTTTTCATTGTGAGAGAACCAAATTCTTATTATATAATTTTCAAATTCTTAGCTCAAGTATTCACCACATTGATTCGATCAAAACATCTTAATGATCTTTCATGTTTTTTTAACTTGATTTCTAAATTCTTTGAACCTTCCAAATGATTCAGGTTTATATTTCATCAAATACACATAACTATATCTAGAATGATCATTAGTAAATGTGATAATATATATATATATATATATATATATATATATATATATATATATATATATATCCTTTATCTATGGCACAAATCGTTATTGATCCACATACTTTTGCATGTATTAGATCTAATAATTCATTAGATCTTTCATTCTTTCTAGTAAAGGGTGTTTTAATTAATCATTATACCTAATAAATAACCTTCACAAGTTTTATATGATTCATAATCAAAAGGATTAAAATATCCTTATTTCTATAACTTGGTGATTCTTGTTTCATTGATATGAACTAATTTATAATTTCATTAATAAGATGGATATTGATTATTTAAAATATTTATCTTGTTGTTTATATTGAACATAGGCATTTCTAAATCAAGTATATACAAACTATTTGTATAAATACCAAATCTGTAATAAACATTATTATTATAGAAGAAATAACACTATACCTCAATAATAAATCTAAATCCATTCAAAGCTAAGTTAGAAATGGATACAATGTCTCTAGAGAGTACTAAAATAAAATAATAATTTTCAAGTTCTAGTATCAGCCCACTTAAAAAGTTAAGTAATAAGTTTCTACAACTAATACAACAACTCTTGCTTCATTGCTAACACATAGGTCCACTTTGTCTTTGGGTATAGAAATGGATGAAGCTAAGGTGAAGGCTATACAAGCATGACCTACACCTAAATCAATCATAATTTTTAGAAGTTTTCATGATTTAACTAGTTTTTACAGCAGGTTTATTAAAAACTTTAGTACACTAGCCACACAATTGACTAAAATAGTTAAGAAATCAGTAGGATTCAAAGGGGTGATAAACAAGAGAATGCTTTTAACTTATTGAAAGCAAAATTAGTTTCGACACCATTGTTATCTATACTTGATTTTAATAAAGATTTTGAGATTAAATGTGATGCTTCAGGAATAGGCATTGGAGCTATTATGACATAGGAGAAATGGCCTATCGCTTATTTTAGTGAGAAACTTAATGGTGCATCTTTTAATTATTCAACTTATGACAAAGAGTTGTATGTATTAGTAAGGTCTTTGGAAACTCGACAACATTAATTTTAGCTTAGAGAGTTTGTGATCCACACCAATCACTAGTCTTTGAAGCACTTAAAAAGCCAATATGTGATTAAATATAAGCAAGATAAGAAGAATGTGGTTATTGATGATTTATCATGAAGAAAAACATAGTTGGTGAAAGATTTGCATGCTATGGTACGATAACACTTTCGCACGTGGACGCACGATGTCAGGGTGTCGAGGAGTCGCCACCTAGTTGTTTGGTTCAGGGTCGCTAAGAAACTCGAGGGTACTAATTTTATTAGAGATTCTAAGTGTAAGAGATTTGTTGTGGCTAGAGAAGATATTAGCACCCCTAGTGTACTCTACCTGATGTAAGCTGCAATGTGTGATCTGAATGTGGTTTAAAGATTTTGATGGGTTCCTAACCAATGGTCAATCTATAGCTCAGGGTAAAGATTCAATCGTGTGAATAAATTTGGCTTTTCGAATTCATTATGGGCTCGTGTGCCCAAACAAATTCTTATGGAAATAATCCATGTAGGTGCCCTAATAGGGTTCACCTATCCTAAAAGGCGGAAAGGTTTTCCACAACTCGAGTATTATGGTGAAAAATACTCTCAATTAAAATTAGTGAATATTTAGAATAATTCCAAGAATTTTCTAGTGAATTCCTGATATATAAATATTAGCCTACTTGTAGGTATGCAAATATATATTTTTTGAATTTTGTATAGAAATGCTAAAACACCATATATTTTATTTTTTAAGCAATTTATGATTTTATTTTTATTTTTGAGAGATTTAATCGTATGCCCACAAATAAAATCATATCCTTTTATTTTGTAAAAATTTGCACAAACCAAACATTGCCTTAGAGGCTAAAAGGTCCAGCTCAACAACGCGGGCTGGGTTTGGGTAAAAAAAAACCCTAGCATTTAACCCAACATGCCATGACCCATTAAACCAACAAAAACAAAATACTTGCATATCACGTCTGCATTTCTAGCATTCCTATTCTCCCACCATTATTTACATTTCATGCAAAAAAAAAAAAACATGAGAAAGAGAAAGGTGACTTACGTTGAGGATGTCACGATTGAATTTGTTGGTTCTGGGAAATCTTTGTTGATGGTGGTGGTTCAACTAAGAAAGGTTGTAGCTAGTAGTGGTTCACGGTTGAAGCTGCTGGAGATGAAAAATGTTGCACTAGAGAGGCTCAAGGTGCCACTACCAAAAGTTACTAGTCTGGTTAGAAAGAGCCTACGGTGTTGCTGCTACTAAAGAAAAGCATGACTATGAGAAAGAATGCTTCTGGTGCTACTGTGATGGAGGAAGATCCTTTATTGCTACTGCTGAAGATGACGCTAATTGAAAGGTAAGTTGCTGTAGAAAAATTCTTCATTGTTGCAGTTGATTGAAGATGAAATGAATGTTGTTGTTGTTATTGGTTGCCATAGATAGGGAGACTTTAACTGAGCTGCTGGTTGGATTAATTGGTCGTTATGTTGATGCTGATATTGCTAGAGTTCACGTGGTGTAGAGCTGTTGTGTTAAAGTGCTAGAGCTGGAAGACCACAATGGAGGTTCTCGCAGCTTCTGAGGAGAGACTATTGTTGTTGCTCTTGAAGGAAACAAAAGAGAAATCAACAGATACTGGGACCTTGGGGAGCTACAAATGTTGGAAGCTATTGTTATTATTGTTGCAATATCAAAAGGGTATAACTGGACTGTTGTGAAATCTTTTTCAAAGAGATTAACCAAGTTATTGTTGTTGTTATTGAGCTCTCCCCATCACCTTTACTACTGGTTGTTGGTGGTGTTGCTGGTCTTTTAAACCCATAGACAAAACAAGGAAAGGGAAGGAATGACAGTTGCTACTATTGTCACTGTATTAACATTTTTATTTTTTTTTCTCTACAGAACTTTGCTAACAGTGGGCTATTTTTAGCTGAAGCAGGAGATTTTTGCTGCTGCTGAAGGCCTTTGAAGGTGATGGACAAGGAAGCTAGTGGTGGTGCCACTCACGAGGGTTGATGGTTGCTGATGGTGTGTTGTGGAAGGAGTTAATTATTTTAGTTTCTTTTTTTTGCTTGGCTTTTCAAGGGAGAGAGGACAATGAGGGTCATGGTTTTTTTTTCCTGTGCTCAACTAATTGTTTTATTTTTCTAAAATCTCTCAAAAAAATTATCCCCTCAAATCTTTCTCCCCCAACCTTTTATGTGTGCATGTGTGTGTGTAAACCTATTTATAAGGGTTTTTTTTTCCTTAAAGGAAAAGCAAACCAAGATTAACCATTGGATTTCAAAAATAAAACTCAACCATTCATTTGTTAACTTGGAGAGAAAGTAAAGAAAAACGGATCCTTGGATTAAGAGAATGATTGTAGACCATTTGATTAAAAAAAAATAGGTTACTTGGTGAGAGGGTTTCTAATTTTCAAGTTGGTCCTCTCCCTTCCATAATTATAACTAGATGACTAAAAATTAAATGCATATTTTTATCTTTCTTTTTCTTTTTCTTTTTTATCTTTTTTATTTTTTTTTAAATTCTTTAGAAAAGATGTCAAAAACGATGCAAATATGACAAAAATATATTTTTTAGGTTTTTTTTTAGTTTTTTTCATAAACGAGGTAAAAAATTAGGTAGCAACAGATGCCTTCTATTTACAATAATTATATAAGAAAGATTGTTAAATTTTTTGTGTAGTAAGTTTGTAAAGACAAAATGTTTGCCCGACTTGCTGGGTGACCCACCAATCTAAAAACTTTGCTCTTTTAAGGAAAACGGTCTCGTGATCATGAGTGACCTGCCCCCTTTTAAAACCTAATCTATTTTCATAAGTGACCTGCCCATTTAAAGAAACCGGTCTATTTTAATGGGCAACCCACCCTTTTCAAAAATTAGTTTATTTTCACAGGCGACCTATCCATTTAAAGACCAGTCTATTTTCATGGGCAACTCGTCCTTTTCAGAAATGGTCTATTTTCATGGGCGACATGCCTATTAAAATACTGGTCTATTTTCACGTGTGACTTGCCCATTTAAAGAAACCGATCTATTTTCAAGGGCGACCTGCCCTTCTTAAAAATTGGTTTATTTTCACAGCGACTTGCCCATTCAAAAATTGATCTATTTTCACGGGCAACTTGCCCATTTAAAGAAATCAGACTATTTCCATTGGTGACCTGCCCTTTTCAAATTCCAAAAAGAACTTCAGCAAGCGTTCATGCTTCCCTGAAATTGATCTATTTTCATGAGCGAAATGTCCATTTTAAAAATTCAAAACTGGTATGTTTTTCACAAGCTACTTGCCCATTTTGCAATTCAAACTAGGATCTGGGTATTTAGTCATCTCCTAGGGACTTGGTTGGTAGAACGTTGTTCTTTACATGTAATTGATTTCTCTTAAAATTGTTAGCCAATACTTATAGAGGAAAGACTTGTTAAGTGCTTTACGTAGTAAGTTTGTAAAGACAAATTAATTGTTCTTCCAAAACTAATCTTTTCAAAGCTTCTAGTTTGGTTGACCTAAAACTCTGTCTTTGCTGTAATCCCCTTTAACTATGATTAAACTATTTATAGTTCGGTTAACCTGAAATTCCAATCTGGCGATTCTCTTTAACCAGAACCAAAATATTGACTTTCGTTCGATCAATCTGAAATCTTGACTAAAGACCCCATTTAACCAGAACCTTAGTCTTTTTTTTTTTTAAGTTCGGTCAACTTAAGATCCCATCTAGTGATTTCCTTTAACTATAACCAAACTCTTTGTTTGCAACCCAATTAACCTGAAATCCTAATTTGATAATTTTCTTTTAATAAGAACCAAAATCTTTGTTTATAGCTCAATCAACTTGAAATCTCAATCTGGGGATTCCCTTTAACTAAAACAAATATCTTTGTCTACTAGGAGAACCTTATTCTCACAACTATTTTCCTGCACAACTATCTTTTTTTTCCAGCTTGTTTGACTTGAAATGTTGAATCTTTGGGATCCTCTTCAACTAAAACTTTCTGAGGGTATCTTTAATTATTTGAATAAATCCCAAACATTTTGATTGTAGAATTGAAAATTGAGATTCCTGATGACAGGTTTCCCAAAACTTAAATTCTTGATAATATGCTTTTTCTTGTTCTTCCTGATGATAGGGTTTGAACTTTTTTCTTTTCTTGAGAATTTCCTAATAGTTCTCACTTTTCTTCCTGATTACAGGGTTAAAAAAAGGATTTTTAATGGCAGGGTGCTTCCTTTTCTTTCTTCTTGATGATAGGGTTTGATTAAGTTTTCCTTAAACTTTTCTAGTGATTCCTTATTATAGGGTTCACCTATATACTTTTCCTGATGATAAGGTTGAATTTTTTGGTGCTTCCTGATTGTAGGGTTGACCTATCCTTCCTAATGATAAGGTTGAATTGATATATTCCAATCGTAGGGTTTGAACTTGATATTTCCTAATTGTAGGGTTAACCTCATACTTCCTGATTGTGGGGTTGGAAAACTTGGAGCTTCCTAATTACAAGGTCGACCTATCCTTCCTATGAGCATGTTTTTATATGATAAACTCGCCCTTCAAGGGGTGACACATGGTCGTAACTCTTACATGATGAATAAGAATTTTGGTTATTGCCCAAACTCTACAATGAAAATTTCCTCAGACGACCATTGTGTCACTCGTAAGTCCTGAATTCAATATGCTTCAAGAAGGGTTTGCCTTGATGAAACATGTGTAGGAAGCATACACCCTAAAGACAGGCTGTAATCCTTTTATGTAAGACAAGGGATAAGTTTACTACCTGGTCTTTAAAAAAGATCTTTCACTGTCCTAATGATCACCCTCATAAAGGCAATTTTGGGGCCTAGTATGTAATGAGATGACACATATACCAATCATTACCAGTCCAAGCTCTCAGCAAATAGTTGGATGGTTTCACAAACTTAAACGTTAACTAAAAGTTGTAAAGTAAGTCGTTACTCCCCTACCTAACTTGAAGTTTCCATGTGCGTATCATAAAGTGAAATATCTCAAATAAGCTAATGATGCATGAAAGCATACATGCATGAGCAGAATAAAATATGCTAAAGCATAAATAAAATAATTAAGCCAAATACAAAAATCTAAACACATCAAAACAAATAAACCACACAAAACACACAAAGCTTAGTCTAATATTGTCAGAAACAATATCGTTCCCAGTGGAGTTGTTATTCTACCACATGGGGAAGCGCGACGTTGGAGTTTTGAGGATTCACCACCTAATTGTTTGGTTGAAGGTCGCTAGGAAACTTAGGTGTACTAGTTTTATCAGAGATTCTAAGAATAAGAGACTGGTTGTAGTTAGGGAATGTATTAGCACCCTTAGCATACCCTACTTGAGGTAAGTTGCAATGTGTGGTTTGAATGTAATTAGGGAATGTATTAGCACCCTTAGCATACCCTAATTGGTGGTCAATCTATGGCTCAGGGTAAAGATTCATTCACATGAATAAATCTAGCTTTTCAAATTCATTATGAACTCGTATACCCAAATAAATTCTTATGAAAAGATCTATCTAGGTGCCTTTATAGGGTTCACCTATCCTGGAAGGTGAAAGGGTTTTCCACAACTCATATGTTGTGCTGAAAAATACTCTTAATTAAAATTGGTGAATATTCAGAATAATTTCGAGAATTTTCTAGTCACTTCCTAATATTTAAATATCAACCTGCGTATATGTCCAATATTTATACCAGAATATTGACAATTAATTCTCATGAATTAAGTTTTTATTGGTTATTGAAATATTGACCAAATTCTTATGGATTTAATAAACTGATTTATTAAATCCAAAATGCATGTGCGTGCGTGCGCGCTCACACACACACATATATATATTGAATTTTATATAGAAATGCTAAAACACCATATTTTTTTATGCAAGATATGAGTTTTGTATTTTTGAGGGATTTGACCGTATGGCCATAAATAAAATTGTATTTTTTTTATTTTGTAAAACTTTTCACAAACCAAACATTACCTTAGAGGGTGAAAGGTCCAACTTAGCCACGCAGGCTGGGCTTAGGTCAAAAGAAACCTAGCATTCAACCCAACATGTCATAACCCATTAAACCAATAAAAACAATACATGCATATCACGTTTGCATTTCCAGCATTCCTTTTCTCCTACCATTATTTACATTTCATCAAAACAACATACAAAAGAAACGTGATAAAGAGAAAGGTTACGTGTGTTGAGGATGTCACGATTGCATTTGTTGGTTCTGGGAAATCTTTGTTAATGGTTGGTTCAACCAAGAGGGGTTGTGACTAGTAGTGGTCCACAGTTGAAGCTAATGGAGATGAAAAAAAGTTGCACTAGAGAGGCTCATGATGATGCTACAAAGAGTTATTGGTCTGGCTGGAAAGAGCCTACAATGTTGCTGCACTTGAAGAAAACCATGACTATGAGAAAGAATGTTTCTGGTGCTGCTGTAATTAGGGAAGATCCTTTATTGCTACTGCTAAAGAAAACGTTGCTTGGAAGGTGAGATGCTATAGGAAAATGCTTCATCGTTGTAGTTGATTGAAGATGAAATGAATGCTGATGTTGCTGTTGGCTGCCATGAATGGGGAGACTTTAGTTGAGGGTTAGATTGATGGGTTATTATGTTGATGCTGATATCACTGGAGTTCACGTGGTACAAAGCTATTGTGTTGAAGTGCTAAAGCTTGAAGACTACGATGGAGGTTCTCGCAGCTTCTGAGAAGAGACTGTTGTTGCTGCTCTTAAAGGAAACAAATGAGAAATCAACAGCTGCTGGGACTTTGGGGAGCTATAGATGCTAGAAGCTATTGTTGTTACTGTTGCAATATCAAAAAAGTATGGCTAGAGCTAGACTGCTATGAAATCTTTTACAAGTAGATCAACCAAGTTGTTGTTGTTATTAAGATCTCATAATCACTTTTACTTCTGATTGTAGGTGGTGGTGTTGACCTCAAGGTCTTTTAAACCCAGAGGCAAAACAAGAAAAGGGAAGGAATGACAGTCGCTGCTATTATAATTGTATTAGCATTTTTACTGTTTTTTTCTCTTCAGAACTATGCTAACGGTGGGTTATTTTTTGAAGCAGGAGATTTCTACTGTTGCTCAAGGCATTTGAAGGTGGCTGACAGGAAAACTGATGGTGGTGCCACTTACAAGGGTTGATGGTCGTTGGTTGTGTGTTGTGGAAGGAGTTAATTATTTTGGTCATTTCCTGTTTTTTGCTCTCTTTTTTTAGGGATGGAGGATAATGAGGGTCATAGTTTTTGTTTTATGTGCTTAACTAATTCCTTCTTTTTTTTTTTTTCTAAATCTCTAAAAAAAATTATCCTCTCTGATATCTCCCTCCCACCTTTTGTGTGTGTGTGTGTGTGACCATCTATTTATATGTGATTTTTTTTTAGCTTGAAGGCAGATTAAACCAAGATTAACCATTTGATTTCAAGAATAAATTTCAACCATTCATTTGATAATTTGAAACAAAGCAAAGAAAAATGAATCATTGGATTAAGAGAATTATGGTGGACCATTTGATTAAAAAAATAGGTTACTTGGTGAACGAGTTTCTAATTTTCAAGTTGGTCAAGAACATATTTTTTGTGTTTTTTGCTATTTTTGTTTTTTTTTCAAATTTTGTTTAAAAAATGGATTAAAAAATTAGGTAGCAAAAAACACATAGAAAAGAAGAATGAGAAATATGCATACAAAACCAATAAAAGGAGGAAATATGTGAGTTTTGAACCAAGAGATTGGGTTGGGGCGTATATGCGAAAAGAGAGGTTTCTTAAATCAAATGATTGATTGATGAGTTTAACTACTGAAATTGAGAAGACAAAGAAAGGTCTAAGCTTAGAAAATAAATGCTGGTTGAATTCAAATTGGAACACCATTCAGTTATTGGATCATAACTGGAGCTGTAGAATTTGGATTTAGATCTGGTTTATATTGATAGAAAGCTAAGACATAGGCCTAAAATTTTTATGAAGAGTTCAAGATTCAAAAGGATAGTTTTCAAGTTCAAATTGTAGCAACATCAGAGAAGTCAGAATTTGTCCTGCAGCCCAAACATTGTTTAGTGTTCAGCCCATATCTCGAGTTGTAGAAGTCAAAATGACCTCATTCTTGTTTTGTTGGAAAGCTGAGACAATTTTCCAGAACTTTCATGAGACTATCTGTTCAAATTCTGATGTTAGTAATAATGTTTTCTGCAGACAAGAAGATAAGGATTGTTACCAAGTCAAGAGGTGGCCACCCACTTAACAATTAGTGATCAAATCAATAGTTCTGAATTTTGGCCTATAAAAGGAGGCATTTGCCATGCATTTAGGGATCTTGATTTTCAGATCAAGATCTTGCTCTTGCTCTCTTTCTTTGTATTTTGTAATGTTCAAGTTTTATTCCATGTTATATTTTCCTTAATCTCTTTTTTATACTTTTCATTTCCTTTACTATACTATATAATTATGTTCTTATCTTGTTTATCTATGTTTTTATTCATAATATTCAGCTAAGTTTATTATGTCAAGGTGAAAAGGTTACACTAATGGTGTAAGAATAAGTATAGTATAAACTCAACATGGACTTTAATGTTTGATACTAACATGTTTTATATTTATTATCTTACTCACTCTTAATACCTTGCTTATTAAATGGTTAATCTAGATTTGTGTTGAGCAACCCTTGGCACAACAAATACTTAGCACTTTCATAGCCTAACTGTATGATATAACCGACATCTATGCTATGAAAGGAACTTGATTTATTGTTAACATAAGTTATCACCATGAATACCTAACCATATTTACAAGTATTGGCATTACTCAAATAAGATAATTAATATAATCATGTTAATAACTTATAATCCAATTGGAACCTTCTTTGTGTGTGGTTTCCAGTTGAGTAATAAAAAAAGTTTATATTATACTTATTTGAAATACCATTAGTTGATCCTCTGACTTTGACATTTGTTTTATCCTTGTTTAATCCTTACATCAATATCACATCTCAAAAGTTCTCTTCAACTCCTTTTTGTTTATTGTTTATAATTTTATATAGTTCACCTCCCTGTAGTT
>Ga0325401_1005200_pt1 | contig 12410 bp, 9 predicted proteins | sample PopdelMetagenome_FD_205666 | JGI IMG/M metagenome (GOLD analysis project Ga0325401, IMG submission 205666) | Populus deltoides microbial communities from Bellville, Georgia, United States - Xylem-PdKOR-R2 | ecosystem: Host-associated > Plants > Phyllosphere > Stem > Wood/Secondary xylem | place...
CGGATGGTGCGGAGGTTGATCACCTCCGCGTCGATCCCGTCCTTCGCCATCTCCTCCGCGGCCTGCATCGCGAGGCCCACCATGATGGAGTAGGCGACGATGGTGACATCGCGGCCCTCGCGCTCGACCTTCGCCTTGCCGATCGGCAGGACGAACTCCTCGTCGGCCGGACACTCGAAGGTCTGGCCGTAGAGGATCTCGTTCTCGAGGAAGATGATCGGGTTGGGGTCGCGGATCGCCGCGCGCAGCAGCCCCTTGGCGTCGGCCGAGGACCAGGGCGCGAGCACCTTCAGCCCCGGCACGTGCGCGTACCAGGAGGTGTAGTCCTGGGAGTGCTGCGCCGCGACCCGCGCCGCCGCCCCGTTCGCCCCGCGGAAGACGATCGGGCAGCCGAGCTGGCCGCCGGACATGTACAGCGTCTTCGCCGCCGAGTTGATGATCTGGTCGATCGCCTGCATGGCGAAGTTGAAGGTCATGAACTCGACGATCGGCTTCAGCCCGGTCAGCGCCGCGCCGACGGCCATGCCGGTGAAGCCGTGCTCGGTGATCGGCATGTCGATCACGCGACGCGGCCCGAACTCGTCGAGCAGGCCCTGGGAGATCTTGTAGGCGCCCTGGTACTGCGCGACCTCCTCGCCCATCAGGAACACGTCGCCGTCGCGGCGCATCTCCAACGCCATGGCGTCGCGCAGCGCCTCGCGCACCGTGGTCGGCTTCGTCGCGCCCCAGTCCTTCTCGGGCTCGGACCCCGCCTTGGTCGGCTGGGCCGAGACGCCCTCGCGCTCCTCGGCGCCCTTCGACGCCACCTGGGCGTGGTCCTCGGCGGCCTTGGCCACCTGGTCCGTGCCGCCCGCCGGCCGCGCCGCCGATGCCGGCTGCTGCGGCGCGGCCGGCTTGCTGCCCTGCTCGACCGGCGGCGTGGAGGTGTCGCCCGCCGGCGCGGCGGAGGCGGCCCCGCCCTCGCCGCCGTCGATCTCGGCGATGGCCGCGTTCACCTGCACGCCCTCCGTGCCCTCGGGCACGAGGATCTTCGTCAGCTTGCCCTCGTCGACCGCCTCGACCTCCATGGTCGCCTTGTCGGTCTCGATCTCGGCGAGGACGTCGCCCGATTTGACCTCGTCCCCCTCCTTCTTGAGCCAGCGGCTGAGCTTGCCCTCCGTCATCGTCGGCGAGAGGGCCGGCATCAGGATCGTCGCGCCCATCCTAGCGGGCCTCCACCAGCACGTCGGTCCAGAGCTCGGACTCCTCCGGCTCCGGCGAGGACTGCGCGAAGTCCGCGGCGTCCGCCACGATCCCCTTCACCTCGTCGTCGATCGCCTTCAGGTCCGCCTCGGCCCGCCCGCCCTCGACGAGGGCCTTCCGCACCATCTCGATCGGGTCGTGCTGCTCGCGCATCTTCGTCACCTCGTCGCGCGTGCGGTACTTCGCCGGGTCCGACATGGAGTGGCCGCGGTAGCGGTAGGTCTTCATCTCCAGCAGGTACGGGCCGTTGCCCTCGCGGCAGTGCCGCGTCGCCCGCTCGCCGGCCTCCTTCACCGCCAGCACGTCCATGCCGTCCACCTGCTCGCCCGGGATGCCCCAGGGCTCGCCGTTCCGGGACAGGTCCTTGGACGCCGAAGCCCGCTCGATGCTCGTGCCCATGCCGTACTTGTTGTTCTCGATGATGAAGATCACCGGCAGCTTCAGCAGCGCCGCCAGGTTGAAGCTCTCGAACACCTGGCCCTGGTTCGACGCGCCGTCGCCCATGTAGGCGAGCGCCACGCCGCCGTTCTGCCGGTACCAGTTGGCGAAGCCGAGCCCGGCGCCGAGCGAGACCTGGGCGCCGACGATCCCGTGCCCGCCGTAGAAGCCCTTCTCGCGGGAGAACATGTGCATGCTCCCGCCCTTGCCCTTGGAGTAGCCGCCGGAGCGCCCGGTCAGCTCCGCCATCACGCCGCGCGCCTCCATGCCGGTGGCCAGCATGTGCCCGTGGTCGCGGTAGGAGGTGATGACCTGATCCCCCTCCTCCAGCGTCATCTGCATCCCCACCACCACGGCCTCCTGGCCGATGTAGAGGTGGCAGAACCCGCCGATCAGCCCCATGCCGTAGAGCTGGCCCGCCTTCTCCTCGAAGCGGCGGATCAGCAGCATCTCGCGATACGCCTTGGCGAGGACATCCTGGTTGTGGCCGGTGGAGGGCGGCTGATCCTTGCCGCGCCCGACGCGGCGCTTCAGGGCGCTGTCAGACCCGAGGGCCATGGGGATGCTCCTGCGTTCAGCGGCGGCCGGCTACGGCCTTCCTCGCGCAGATACGGTCCCGCATGCCGCGCGGCAAGCGGCAGCGATCCGCTAAGTCCTTGTTTGTGCATTGCAACAAAGGAATTAACTGGAACGTGGTTAACGGCCGTCCCGACCTTTGGGACGGCACGATCCGGCCCAGGCGGGACAGTGGCCTGGGTCCGGGCCGCCGGCCTGTCAGAAGAGACGACGCTCCGGTCCGTAGGGCACGACGATCTCGCCCGGCGCCACCACGTTGAGCAGCGCCCTGGCCCGCTCCTCCAGCATGTCCCGATCGAGTCGCTCGGCGCGCAGGCCGGCGACCTTGCGCTCCATCGAGTCGCGCTCCACCTCCGCTTCCGCGAGGACGATCCTCGCCGCCGCGATCTCGGCGTGGCGCGTGTCTCGCGCGAGCATACCGCGGGTCCCGTGCATCGCGTGATGCGCGAAGTACCCGCAGAGACCGAACAGGATGGCCGGAAGCACCAGGGCCTGCGCCCGTCGCTTCACGCCCTTGATGAAAGCCAACTGCCCCTCCCCCGAAGAGCTTAGGCCGATCGGAATGATCCCCTGGCCCCTAGTAAACGGGGCGGCCGTGCAGGCCGCAAGACTCTTAACGCCGCCCCGCCCCGATTGGCTGCGCGCGTGGCCGCGGCGCCGCGTCAGCGCCCCCGCGGCAGCACCCCGCGCCCGGCGTAGCGCGCCGCCGTGCCGAGCCCCTGCTCGATCCGGATGAGCTGGTTGTACTTCGCCAGGCGGTCCGAGCGGGACAGCGAGCCGGTCTTGATCTGCCCGCAATTGGTCGCCACCGCGAGGTCGGCGATCGTCGCGTCCTCCGTCTCGCCGGAGCGGTGCGACATCACCGCCTTGTAGCCGGCCCGGTGCGCGGTCTCGACCGCCTCCAGCGTCTCGGTCAGCGTGCCGATCTGGTTCACCTTCACCAGGATCGCGTTGCCCACCCCGCGCTCGATGCCGTCCCGCAGGCGCTCGGGATTGGTCACGAACAGGTCGTCGCCGACGAGGTTGACCTTCGCCCCCAGCCGGTCGGTCAGCAGCTTCCAGCCCTCCCAGTCGTCCTCGGACATGCCGTCCTCGATGGAGACGATCGGGTAGCGCCCGCAGAGCTCGGCGAGGTAGTCGACCATCCCGCCGGCGTCGAGCTTCTTGCCCTCGCCCTCCATGTCGTAGACGCCGCCCTTGAAGAACTCGGTCGACGCGCAGTCGAGGGCGAAGACGATGTCCTCCCCGACCCGGTGGCCGGCCGCCTCGCAGGCGGCGGCGATGAAGTCGAGCGCCTCGGTCGCGCTCTTCAGGTTCGGCGCGAAGCCGCCCTCGTCGCCCACGTTGGTCGCGTGGCCGGCATCGTGCAGCTTCCGCTTCAGGGCCTGGAACACCTCCGACCCGATCCGCACCGCGTCGGCGATCGTGCCGGCGCCGAGCGGCATGATCATGAATTCCTGGATGTCGATCGGGTTGTCCGCGTGCTGCCCGCCGTTGATGATGTTCATCATCGGCACCGGCAGCGTGCGGGCGAAGCTGCCCCCGACGTAGCGGTACAGCGGCAGGCCGTAGTGCTCGGCGGCCGCACGGGCGTTGGCCAGCGACACCGCCAGGATCGCGTTCGCCCCCAGCCGCGCCTTGTTCGGCGTGCCGTCGAGCGCGATCATCGTCTCGTCGATCCGCACCTGCTCGGTCGAATCGAGCCCCGAGAGGGCGTCGAAGATCTCGCCCTCCACGTTCGCGCAGGCCTTGAGCACGCCCTTGCCGCCGTAGCGCGCCTTGTCGCCGTCGCGCAGCTCCACCGCCTCGTGCGCGCCGGTCGAGGCGCCGGAGGGCACGATGGCGCGTCCGGACGCGCCGCTGTCCAACACGACCTCCACCTCCACCGTGGGGTTGCCGCGGCTGTCGAGGACCTCGCGGGCGGTGACGTCGGAAATGGCGGACATGGGGAGCCTCCGGCTGATCGCTGGCAGCGCGATACGGCGCCGCCCCGCGCGGGGCAAGGGCGGCCGGCGCCGGCCCGGGGCCGGACGGCCCGCCGCGGCCCTACTCCGGCCTCACCCCCGTCGACGCGATCACCGCCGCGTACTTCAGCAGCTCGCGCGCCGTGAAGGCGCGGAACTCGTCCGGCGTGTTGGCGGTCACGATCCCGCCCTCCTGGACGATGCGGCCCCGGATGGCGGGGTCGGCGATCGCGCGGTTGATCTCCTCGTTCAGGCGCCCCACCACCGGCGCCGGGGTGCCGGCCGGGGCGAAGAAGCCGCCCCAGAGGCTGAGGTCGAAGTCGGGCACGCCGCCCTCCTGCACCGTCGGCGTCTCCGGCGACGCCTCGACGCGCCGGGCGGTCGAGACGGCCAGCAGGCGCAGCCTCCCCTCCCGCACGTGGGGGATGGCGGCGGGAAGGCCGGAGAAGAAGAAGCCCACATGTCCCCCCAGCAGGTCCGCCAGGGCCGGCCCCCCGCCGCGGTAGGGGACGTGGACCATCGGCGCGCCGCCCCGCAGCGCGAGCACCTCCGCCGCGAAGTGCCCCGGCGTCCCCGTGCCGGAGGAGGCGAAGGTGATCCCCCCGGGCCGCCGCCGCGCCTCCGCCAGCAGGTCCGCGACCGAGCGGTACGGCGACGCCGCGTTCACCACCAGCCCGAGCGTGACGTCGGCGACCAGGGCGACGGGCACGAGGTCCTTCGCCGGGTCGTAGGGCAGGTTCGGCATGAAGCGCGGCGCGATGGCGATCTCGGAGGTCTGGGCGAAGACGAGCGTGTGCCCGTCGGGCACCGCGCGCACGACGTACCCCGTGCCGATCGTCCCCGTCCCGCCGGAGCGGTTCTCCACCACCACGTTCTGCCCCAACGGGCCGCGGATCCGCTCCGCGACGAGCCGGGCGAGCACGTCCCCGGTGCCGCCGGCCGCGTAGGTGACGACCACCTGGACCGGCCGGGACGGGTAGGCGCCCTGCGAGCCGCCCTGGGCCCGCGCCGCCGCCGGCAGCGCCAGCGCGCCCCCCGCGCCGAGGAGGAGACGGCGGGAGGGGTCGGGCCCCCTCGCGCGCCCGAAGGTGTTCTGCCAGTCCTGCACGGCCTCTCCCCGGCCAGGGTCCCCGCGCCATCCCGGGGCGGTCGCGGCGCGGCGCCCGGCTCTCCTGCCGGGTATCCTGCCCCCGCGCCGCGGACGCCGCTACACCAGCCGCGCCTGCCGCACCGCCGCCCCGATGAATCCCGCGAAGACCGGGTGCGGGTCGAAGGGCTTGGACTTCAGCTCCGGGTGGTACTGCACGCCGAGGAACCAGGGGTGGTCCGTGCGCTCCACGATCTCCGGCAGCACGCCGTCGGGCGACATGCCGGAGAAGCGCAGGCCGGTCGCCTCCAGCCGGTCGCGGTAGTTCACGTTCACCTCGTAGCGGTGGCGATGACGCTCGGTGATCTCGGCGCGGCCGCCATAGACCCCCCGGACGAGCGAGTCCTCGGCCAGCAGCGACGGGTAGGTGCCGAGGCGCATCGTCCCGCCCAGGTCGCCGCCCTCGGACCGCTTCTCCACCTGGTTGCCGCGCTTCCACTCCGTCAGCAGGCCCACCACCGGGTCCTCGCAGGGCCCGAACTCGGTGGAGGACGCGCCGGGCAGCCCGGCCTGGTTCCGCGCCGCCTCCACCACCGCCATCTGCATCCCGAAGCAGATGCCGAGGAAGGGCACGTTGCGCTCGCGGGCGAACTGCACCGCCCGGATCTTGCCCTCGCTCCCCCGCTCACCGAAGCCGCCGGGCACGAGGATGGCGTGCGCCCCCTCCAGCCGCGCGGTGGCGCCCTGGCCCTCGAACACCGCGCTGTCCACCCAGTCGAGCTTCACCTTGACGTTGTGCGCGATGCCCCCGTGGGTCAGCGCCTCGCCGAGCGACTTGTAGGCGTCGAGCAGCGACATGTACTTGCCGACGACCGCGACCGTCACCTCGCCCTCCGGCTGGCGCAGCGCGCCGACGATCCGCTCCCAGCGCGACAGGTCGGGCTCGCCGTAGACCGACATGTCGAAGTGCCGCAGCACCTCCCGGTCCAGTCCCTCCTGGTGGTACTGCAGCGGCACCGCGTAGATCGAGGTGGCGTCCAGCGCCGGGATCACCGCCTCCGGCCGCACGTTGCAGAAGCTCGCGATCTTGCGCCGCTCGTTCTCCGGGATCGGGCGGTCGCAGCGGCACAGCAGGATCTGCGGCTGGATCCCCAGCCCCAGCAGCTCCTTCACCGAGTGCTGCGTCGGCTTCGTCTTCAGCTCGCCCGCCGAGTTGATCCAGGGCACGAGCGTCAGGTGCACGAACAGCGCGTTCCGCGGACCGAGCTCGTTGGCGAGCTGGCGCATGGCCTCCAGGAACGGCAGGCTCTCGATGTCGCCGACCGTGCCGCCGACCTCCACCAGCACGAAGTCGTACTCCTCGACGCCGGAGGTGATGCCCTCCTTGATGGCGTCCGTGATGTGCGGGATCACCTGCACGGTGCCCCCGAGGTACTCGCCCCGCCGCTCCTTCGCGATCACGTCGGAGTAGATCCGCCCCGTCGTCCAGGCATCCGCCTGATTGGCGTGCACCCCGGTGAAGCGCTCGTAGTGGCCGAGGTCGAGGTCGGTCTCCGCCCCGTCATCGGTCACGAAGACCTCGCCGTGCTGATACGGGCTCATCGTGCCCGGATCGACGTTGAGGTAGGGGTCGAGCTTGCGAAGCCGGACCGAGTGCCCGCGCGCCTGGAGGAGCGCCGCGAGGGAGGCGGCGGCGATGCCCTTGCCGAGGGAAGAGACCACGCCGCCGGTGATGAATACGTACCGCGTCATGGGAGGTCCTCATAGCGCGCTTCGACGCCCCGCGGCCAGCGCCGGCCGCGGCGGATGTGTCATGCGCGCGGCGCCCCTTGCCCGGGCCGCCGCGCGATCAACGGCCTGGGGTCCGCTAGTTGGTCGGGACCGAGGGCGCCATCGGCAGGTTCGGCGCCGCCGGGGCCGCGGGTGCCGCCGGCGCCGGGGCGGGCGACTCGAAGATGGAGCGCTGCCGCCCCGTCCCCTGGCTCAGCAGACCCAGCACCAGCGCCAGCGCCATGAAGATCGCGGCCAGCACCCCCGTGGTGCGGGTCAGCAGGTTGGCGGTGCCCCGCCCCGACATGAAGCTGCCCATGCCCTGGGACGATCCGATGCCCAGCCCCCCGCCCTCGCTGCGCTGGAGCAGCACCACCCCGATCAGGGCGGCGGCGACGAAGAAGTGCAGGACGAGGAGGACGGTGGTCATAACCGGCGGCTTCTAGCCCCACCCGCCCGCCGGGGGAAGAGTTCCGACGCGGCCCCGCCCCGTCTACCCTGCCCCCCGGAACAGCCGCGAGGGGAACGAGCGACCGTGCAACGTCGAAGCCTGGCCACCATCGCCGTCGCCGCCCTCGTCGCGCCGGGGGTCCGCGCGGCCGAGAGCCGCCACTTCGACTCCGCCGGCGTCCGCATCCGCACCCTGGAGGCCGGCGAGGGCGACCCCGTCATCCTCGTCCACGGCTACACCTCCACCACCGAGGACCAGTTCGTCCGCCCCGGCGTCCTCGACGCGCTGGCCGCCGGGTACCGGGTGATCGGCATGGACGCCCGCGGCCACGGCCTCAGCGGCAAGCCGCACGAGGCGGCCGCCTACGGGCCCGAGATGGGGCTCGACGTGGTGCGCCTGCTCGACCACCTCGGCCTGCGCCGGGCCCACGTCCTCGGCTACTCCATGGGCGCCCACGTCGTCGCCCAGCTTCTCACCACCCACCCCGACCGCTTCATCACCGCCACCCTCGGCGGCGGCTCCGGCCGGCGCAACTGGACCGCCGAGGACCAGCGCCGCGTGGACGTCGAGTCCGCCGAGATGGAGAGCGGCCTCCTCACCTCGCAGATCATGCGCCTCTGGCCGCGCGACCGGCCGCCGCCGGACGGGGCGGAGATGCGGGAGCGCTCCGCCCGCCAGCTCGCCGGCCAGGACCCGCGGGCGCTCGCCGCCATCCGCCGCTCCAACCCCGCCCAGGTGGTCACGGAGGCGCAGATGGCCGCCGTCCGCGTGCCCACCCTCGGCGTGGTCGGCACCGCCGATCCCTATATCCGCGACTTCCACGCCCTGAAGGCGGCCATGCCCCAGCTGGAACTCGTCACGGTGGAGGGCGCCTCGCACGGCTCCCTGCCGGGACGGCCGGAGTTCCGCGCGGCCGTGCTCGACTTCCTGCGCGCCCATCCGGCCTGAGGGGGCACCTCGTCCTTCGCGTTCTGGACCGAAGAGGGCCCCGCCCTCTCCGGACCTCACCCGCCAGGAGCCTTGAGGCCCCTGGACCCCCATGAGACTGCCGTGGATGGACGGGACACGGTGTCTCCGGACACCATCAGGAACCTTCCTGCTCGCTCCGGGCGCCCCGGGTCGTGGACCCGAGGCGTGGGCCAGATCAGCAAGAGCCCGAAACCATACAGAAGAAGATGATGGCGGGGCTCCAGGGGGAGGAAGAAGTCCTTCTTCCTCCCCCTGGCCACGGCGGGCCGTCGAAGGATCAGACAGCGCCCAGCACACTCACCCTCAGGCCGCCACCGCCGCCGCGATGCCGAGGAAGTCCTCCGCCTTCAGGCTGGCGCCGCCCACCAGCGCCCCGTCCACGTTCGGCAGGGCGAGGATGCCGGCCGCGTTCCCCGGCTTGACCGAGCCGCCGTAGAGCAGCCGCGTCGTCTCCCCCATCCCCGGGAAGCGCGACGCCAGCTCGGCCCGCATCCGCCCGTGCATGGCGGCGATGTCGGCCTCGGTCGGGGTGCGGCCAGTGCCGATCGCCCAGACCGGCTCGTAGGCGACCACCCCCTTGGCCGTCGCGAAGTCCGGCGGCAGGGACCCCGCGATCTGGGCGGCGACGATCGACTCCGCCTCCCCCGCGTCGCGCTGCGCCTCGGTCTCGCCGACGCAGACGATCGGGATCAGCCCCGCCTCGATCGCCGCCCGCGCCTTGGCCTGGACCAGCGCGTCCGTCTCGCCCCGGGTGGCCCGGCGCTCGGAGTGGCCGAGGATGACGTAGCCGCAGCCCGCATCCGCCAGCATCGCGGCCGAGACGTCGCCGGTGTGGGCCCCGCTCTCCTCCGCCGCGCAGTCCTGCCCGCCGATGGCCACCGGCTTCCAGCCCATCGACGCCGCGGCGACGTGCAGGTGGAGGAAGGGCGGGCAGAGCAGCAGGTCGGCGCCCCCGGCCCGGTCCAGCCCGGCCCGCACCGCCTCGGCCAGCGCCGCCGCCTCCCGCAGCGTGCCGTTCATCTTCCAGTTGCCGGCGATCAGCGGGCGGACTCCGGGGGTCATGGGCGCTCTCCTGGGGATGGGGGCCCGTATCGGCGCGGGCCGGCTTTGGCAACGCCCCGCGCCCCGGCGACGCCCGGACCGGCCGCGGGGCCCGGTGCCGCGCGGGGCCGGTTTGGCAAAGCCCCCGCCGGTGCGCTACGCGCCCCTCTTCCACGGCCCTCCTTCGGGGGGCCCTCCCATCAGGGACCCCGCATGATCACCGCGTTCCGCCGCCTCGCCGGCACCTGGTTCGCCAAGGGCCTCTTCATCCTTCTCGTCCTGTCCTTCGCGGTCTGGGGCATCGAGGACGTGGTGCGGAACATCGGCCGCGACGCCGCCGTGGCGCGGGTCGGCGGCCAGCCGATCGAGCTGGCCGAGGCCCAGGACGCCGCCCGGCGCGAGACCCAGCGGATGCAGCAGCAGCTCGGCCCGCGCTTCGAGCCGACCGAGGCCTTCCGCGCCGCGATGGCCCGCCAGGCGGTCGAGGGCCTCATCGCGGACCGCGCCCAGAACGTGGAGGCGCGGCGCATGGGCGTCGGCGCCTCGGTCGACGCCATCCGCGCCTACACCTTCGCCATCCCAGCCTTCCAGGGCGCGGACGGGGCCTTCAGCCCGCTGATGCTGAACCAGTTCATGCGCCAGAACGGCATGACCGAGGCCGGCTTCACCCGCCTCGTCGCCTCGGACCTGGAACGTCAGCAGCTCGTCGGCGCCGTGCGCGCGGGCGCGCGCGGGCCGGAGGCGATGACGCGCGCGCTCCTCGCCTTCGCCGGGGAACGGCGGGTGGCGGAGGTGGCGGAGTTCCCCCTCCTCTCGGCGCCCGAGATCCCGGAGCCGACCGAGGCGCAGCTGACCCGCTTCCACGAGAACAACCCCGCCCTGTTCTCCTCCCCCGAGTACCGGGAGGTCGCCCTCGCGCTCCTCTCGGCCGAGGCGCTGCTGCCGCGGGTCGAGGTCACCGACGCCGAGGTCGAGGCGGGCCTGGAGGCGCAGCGCGAGCGCACCGGATCCCCCGAGCGCCGCACGGTGGAGCAGGCGCTGGTGAGCACGAAGGAGGCCGCCGACGCGCTGCGCGCCGAGTGGACCGGCGGCGCCGACATGGCCGCCATCCGCGCCCGTGCCGAGGCGAACGGCGGCACCGCGCTGGAGATGGGCCAGACCACCCGCCGGGACATGCCGGTGGCGAACATCGCCGACGCCGTCTTCGCGGTGCCGGAAGGCGGCGTGACCGAGCCGGTCCAGAGCCCCTTCGGCTGGCACGTGCTGAAGGTGACGGCGGTCCAGCCGGCGGCCGAGGTGCCGGTGGAGAGGCTCCGCGCCGAGACGCGGGAGGCGCTCGCGCGCGAGAAGGCCGCCGACCTCGTCTTCGAGGAGGCGAGCCGGCTGGAGGACGCCCTGGCCGGCGGCGCCACGGTGGAGGAGGCGGTGCAGCGCTTCGGCCTGACCCCCGCGCGCGCCACCGTCGACCTTCAGGGCAACGCCCCCGACGGGACGCGGGTGGCGCTGCCCGGCGGCCCGGCCGAGCGCCCCATCGTGCTGCAGGCGATCTTCGCCAACCCGCCCGGCGGCGGCCCGCGCGTGGTCGAGGTCGGCGGCGGCTCCCTCGTCCTCGACGTTCCCACCGCCACCCCCGCCGCGCTGCGCCCCTTCGCGGGGGTGGAGGCGGAGGTGCGCCGCGCCTGGACGCAGGACGCCCGCCGCCGCGCCCAGGAGGAGCGGGCCACCGCCCTCCTCTCCGCCGTGCAGGGCGGCAGGCCCTTCGAGGAGGCGGCCCGCGAGGCCGGCGTCGAGCCCGCCCGCATGGGCCCGACCACGCGCGACGGCGAGCCCGCAGGCCCCACCGCCCTGCCGCGCGAGCTGCAGCCCGGCCTGTTCGGGATCCGCGTCGGGGAGGCTACCATGGCCGCCACCGCCGCCGGCTTCGCGGTCGCGCGGCTGACCGAGATCGTCCCCGCCGACATCGCCGCCGACGCCGCCGGCCTCGCCCGGGTGAAGACCGAGGTGGAGCAGGTCATGCAGGAGGACCTGGAGGCGCAGTTCGCCGCGGCGTTGCGCGCGCGGGCCGGCGTCACCATCAACGGCCCGGTCATGGACCAGGTGGCGCAGCGATGAACGCTCCCGACGGCTACGCCGCCTTCGCGGCCGCCCACGCCGCCGGCCGCGGCCAGGTGGTCTTCCGGGAGCGGGTCGCCGACCTCGACACCCCGGTCGGCGCCTTCCTCAAGCTCGCCGACGGCCGCCCGAACACCTTCCTGCTGGAGAGCGTGGAGGGCGGCCAGAGCCGCGGCCGCTACTCCATGATCGGCCTCCTGCCCGACCTCATCTGGCGCTGCCGCGACGGCCGGGCCGAGATCAACCGCCACGCCCTCTCCGCCCCGCACGCCTTCCTGCCGGAGGAGGCGGGTCCGCTGGAGAGCCTTCGCGCGCTGATCGACGCCTCCCGGATCGACCTGCCCGTCGGCCTGCCGCCCTGCGCCGCCGGCCTGTTCGGCTACCTCGGCTACGACATGGTCCGGCAGATGGAGCGCCTGCCCGCGACCAACCCGGACGTCATGGGCATCCCCGAGGCCATCCTCGGCCGCCCGACCGTGATCGCCGTGTTCGACCACGTCCGCGACATCCTCACCCTCTGCGCCCCCGTCCACCCGCGGGACGGCGAGACGGCGCGCGCCGCCTACGAGGCCGCCGGGGCCCGGCTGGACGAGGCGGAGGCCGCGCTCGACCGCCCCGTGCCCCGCCCGGCGCCCCCGGCCGCCCTCCCCGCGCCCGGCGAGCCCTCCTCCAACTTCACCAAGGCCGGCTTCATCGAGGCGGTGGAGCGCGCCAAGGCCTACATCGCCGCCGGCGACGTCTTCCAGGTGGTGCCGAGCCA
>Ga0325401_1005204_pt1 | contig 12406 bp, 5 predicted proteins | sample PopdelMetagenome_FD_205666 | JGI IMG/M metagenome (GOLD analysis project Ga0325401, IMG submission 205666) | Populus deltoides microbial communities from Bellville, Georgia, United States - Xylem-PdKOR-R2 | ecosystem: Host-associated > Plants > Phyllosphere > Stem > Wood/Secondary xylem | place...
TAATGACTGGTCAGTTCGGATATTAATTATATATGCTTGAAAGTATGGGTGTAGCTTTCACGCTTCCTATCAGTGCTAAAGACATGGATACTATCATAATTTATTTCTAGATTATTTTTTAAATTTATTTTTTCTTTTAAAATAAAAAATTAAATTTTAGAGTCAATTAGGAGTTAAATTGAAGAAATTCATAGCCAAGTATTATTTTGCAAAAGATGCTAAACTATAGGGGTTCAATTGACTTGCGTGTTTTTCTTGTCTGTTTTTTTACCAATTTTGTTTAGTATTGGGTTGCATTTTTACCCTGTACGATACAAAAAATAGGTTTTGAACAGTACCGTTACCATATTGTACAATACCGCCGCAAGCAAAAAATCTGTTTCTCTCTTTTTTTTAACAAAATAAATAACAATCACATAAAATAACAACCACAATACAAGAATCAACTAAAATCACTTCCCCGACAACGACGCCAAAAGTTATTGTGATGTCGCAGTCGCACAAATTAATTACTCTAACTTAAATAAACAAGATAGTAGAGCAAGTAAGGGGTTGATCCCACGAGGAAGTTTTAGTTCAGATTTTTATGCTAGGCGACGTGTAATTTGAGGGGTAGGGGGAATTGTGAAGTTATCTATAGCTATAGTAAATAGAAAGAAACAATCAATGTTAAATCAAAGAAAACCAAAATTTATCAAGAAAAACAAACTTTGATCCCAAGTAAACATCCACCTACAGAAATCAGAATTGATCATAGAAACAAAACGTCAATTTATACTCTGAACATCTATCTTTTCTTATGTTGATTAGTTAATGGATCCGCTGTATAACTAATCCTAACCATCAAATAACCACAGTGTCCGTACTAGTAATTTAATTCAATGGCAGCTTTAAGAATTAGATGAGTTTATTAATCTAGACAACATAACTGTCTGCAGTCCATATTTGATTTAATTGATTGAATGTTCTCTCTAAGATTACTAATCTGGATCCACCACAATTATTAACCTCAGTTGCTTTATAAGTTTATATACCACAACTTCAGTTTTGATAGCAAACTTAGCAATAGATTGTTCACAATAATAACTTAGAGTCCACTCTAGCAATTAAAATAAATAATCATAGAAAATAAGCAAAGGAGAACAAACATATTCATTCATCAAATAAACTGAAAAGAAAAGGTAAAATAAATCTCATAATTTTTAAAATCCGAAGGTATCTGTGCCCTTGCAATCAAGAAAAAAAAGTTTAGCCTTGCATGTCTATTGAACAACTAATCAAAAAGAAAGAAGAATGCATGATTTTGGGTTTGTGGAGGAAATGAGTGTTTTTTCTCTCTTGGCTGGCTGCCCCTCTTCCTTTCTCTTTTTCTTTTTATATCCTAGGAAACCCTAATATCTTTTATATAAAATAGTCATTTTTTAAGTAGACAATTTACATTTAAATAATTATTTTCCTAAAAAAGAAAAATAGCCTTGCATAAAATCTTCAAGCTTTGACTTTTGACTTAGAGGAGCTAAATTGCCGAAAAAAAGGCTTGGATCTCGGTTTGGATGCTTTGCAGAATTCATGTGTCATCTTATAAAACTCATATCTCTCTCATATGAGCTCGTTTTATGCTAAACTTCAGTAGGCTAATAGATCTTTGAGTAAAAAATCTAAAACAATTAAGTTTGCATCAAATGGACTTCTGTAACTCAAGATATTCAAGTCAAAATGACCGAAGGTCAACACTGGCAAAATGCGAGATTTGACTTTAAAGGTTGCGATTTCCAAGATCTTTCTTTATTTATTTTTCTTGCTATATATGTATAGAAAGGTATGGATGTTACTTTTCTAATTCCACTGGAATCACTTCGTTTCAACTTCTAGAGCTCAAGTTCTGCACAAAACATCTATCGGAGGTCAAATCTATCAATTATCTCCAATTTACTTCTTTTTGAATCTTACATCTAAAAGTGCCTTCAAAACATAAAACCAAGAATATCAATGCATTTTATAAATAAAACATAGGCAAAATACTAGGTAAACATGGGTAAAACTATCAAATAATATGGTTGCATCATTAGAAAACAAAGCCTCATTGTTCCTTTCGAGTACTCGTATTGTGTCTTCCAAGTAAGCCACTTTAGCCATTGCTTGTCGTAACTCTTCTTTTTCAATATCAAGCTTGGCTATTTGGAATTAATCTGGACTCCAAAACTGTGTATGTAATCTCGACATTCATAATGTTCTTGCTCACATTTGCTTAGCTATTTTTCCATCTTAAAGCATCGGCCTTTTAGCTTCTTCAACTCTTCTTCTCGAATTCCCAACTCAGTCTGTACCACCATAAGTTGTTCTTTTACATACTCAGCCCTCTCCTTGTAATCTATCATGTCAGATTCAATGTCCTTCCTAGCATTGTTTTTTTTTTTTTTTTTTCTGATTGTGATATATATTAGGTTTGAATCCTTTTTCCTTTTTATATATCTATTCTAGCTAGTTTATTCTTCTCTTTTTCATTATCTAATTTTTTCTTAAGGTAGTCCTTTTTTTTTCAAAGAGTATATCATTTCCTTATCAGAAACCATCCTACTCTTAGCTAACGTTTTGATTTGGACCCTTTCTTTTTCCATTTGTACGCATTTGTTAACTAGTTCATCATGTTTGGCCGTTAGAGTTGCTTGCTCATTTTGGATCCCTGCAGTCACCTCTTTGATAATCTCAGCTTTTTTCTTCCAACCTCTTGCTATCTCAAGATCCCTTGCCAAAGTTGCCAACTATTCATCGTTCCCTTTTAACTGTCGATTCAAGAAGTTTCGCATCTTATCTTTTTCTTCCAGTTGTTTCTCTAAGAGTTATTGTTGGCTTGCTGCAATTTGCTATGACAGAGATTGATTTCGCACTTTTATAACTGCCTTCTCAATTTTTCCTTGTTATCCACCCTTTTCATTTTTGGTTATTCTAATTCTGAACTTCTGGGTTCTGGGGTGCAATCATTTTAGAAAGCTTTTTATTTCTCAAAGTTACGTAATTTTGGCTGAATGAGGATTTAACCCTGCTTTCCTCTCCTCTTTTCACTAATAGGAGCCTTTCCTAATTTTACTTAATGAGTTCCATCTCCTGGAGGGATGACTGATGTCTAAACAAATTAGAGAAATCCGCTAACCCCAAATTCCTTGGTACATTGTTATGATGTCGCGGTCGCACAAATTAATTACCCTAACTTCAAACACAACATACAAGATAGTAGAGAGCAAGCAAGGGGTCAATCCCACGAGGAAGATTCAAGTCAGATTTTTATGCTAGATGATATGAATTTTTTTTTTTGGGGTTTGGACGTTATCTAGGCTAAAACAAAAGAAAACAAAAAACTATGAAATGAAATTTAATAAAATCAAAAAATTATCAAGAGAACAAACCTTGGTCACAAGCGAACATCTACCTACAGAAATCAGAACTGATCATGGAAACAAAACATCAATTTATATTCTGAATATTTATCTCTTCTTAATATTGGTTAGTAACAGATCCGCCGTATAACTAACCCTAACCATCAAACAACCACAGTGTCCGCACTAGTAATTTAATTCAATGGCAACTTTAAGAACAAGATAAGTTGATTAATCAAGAAAACATAATTGTCAGCAGTCTATGTTTGATTTGATTGAATGTTCTCCCTAAGATTAATAATGTAGATCCGCCACAATTATTAAACTTAGTTGCTTCACAAGTTCGAGCGTGTTTGGCAGTGTGGTTGCGGTTGTTTTTCAAATAGCTTTTCGTGTCAAAATACATGTTAATAATGTTTTTATTTTTTTAAAAAAAAATCATTTTTGACATCAATACATCAAAATGATTTGAAAACACTAAAAACATATTAATTTAAAGTTAATAAAAAAATAAAAAAAAATTCAAATTTTATCAAAAGCGCTTTTGAACGCAGAAACAAACAGGCCCACCACAACTCCGATTTTGATATCAAACTTAGCAATTGATTGTCTACAATAATAACTTAGAGTCCACTCTGCAATTAAAATAAACAATCATAGGAAAAATAAGCATAGAAGAACAAACATATTCATCATATAAACAGAAAAGAAAAGGTAAAATAAATCTCACAGTTCTTGAAATCCGAAGGTTTTCGTGTCCTTGCAACCAAGAAAAAGTATTTAGCCTTATATGTTTGTTGAACAACTAATAAAAAAGAAGGAAGAATGCATAATTTCAAGTTTCTTAGAGGAGGGGGACATTTTTCTCCTCTTGGCTGGCTGTCCCCCTTCTCTTCTCTCATTCTTTTTATATCCTAAGAAACCCTAGTCTCTATTTTACAAAATAGTCCTCCCTTAATTAGACTGTTTACATTTAAGTACTTTAATAACTATTTTTCTAAAAAGGGAGAAATAGCCTTGCATGAAATCTTCAAACTTTGACTTAGAGGAGCTAAATTTCTGAAATAAAAACTTGGATATCGGTTTAGATGCTTCGTAACGTAATTTGGACTCGTTTCTTCACGAAACCTGTTTGCTGGCAGAATTCAGTTGTCATCTTTGAAAAATCATATATCCTTCATATGACATCATTTTTTGCTGAAATTTGGAGCGTTTATATATCTTTGAGTCAGGAATCCAAAACAATTGATTTTGCATCAATTGAACTTTTTTAGCTCCAAATATTCAAGTTGTAATGGCCGAAGGTCAACACTGACAGATTGCAAGATTTGACTTTGAAGGCTGCGATTTCCATTCTCTTTCTTATTTTATTTTCTTGCCTTAGATGTCCGAAAGCTATGGATGTTAGCTTTTTAATGCCACTGGAATCAGTTCATTTCAACTTTTAGAGCTCAAGCTCTACACAAAACATTGACTGAAGGTCAAATCTGCCAATTATCTCCAATTTACTCATTTTTGCATCTTTCATCCAAAAGTGCCTTCAAAACATAAAACAAAGAATATCAAGGCATTTTATATATAAAACATAAGCAAAACACTAGTTAAATGTGGGTGAAACTATCTAATAATATGGTTGCATCAAATACCCCCACACTTAGCTCTTGCTCGTCCTCGAGAAAGGATAGGTAAAATCAAATTGAAGTTAAATTAAATTAAATCACTATGACTAATCTTCTAATCTCCCATCAATATCCAAGAATATATGCATTATAAACAAGAACACAATTAAGAAGGATAAAGAGTATAAATTTTCATGAATTTATTTACATGCAAACTTCAAAACTCAATTAATCGTCAGGATTTAAATGAAATCTATGTCATGCCAACGTGATCGGTCCTCTCATTGATATACACTCCAACACTCACGTGTTTAAGGCTTATGTGTCTAAATCTCTCAAATTCAATCAATGAATATGTTCTACCACAAGCTTGCTCTTCAATCTCATCTCTATTACTAACATATTACAAACAATGCATGAATCAAAAGGTCTTATTTTCTTGTTGTAATGGGGCTAAGATTAAGGTGAGGTAAAAGAGAGTAAAAGAAAAGGTTCAAACAAAAGAAAGTAGAGCATTCTGAAAAATGATATTTCAAACAAGATATTCCATCAAAGCACATAAATTTTCCATTTTTAATCACCAATGCTTAACTTCTTTTGATTTTAAGCTTTTTTAACATAAAATCTTAAGAACATAAAGGAACACTTTTTTTCTTTTTTTCTTTTTTCTTTTTCTTTTTGTTTTTTTTTTACCTTTGACAACTTTGCCCATCTTTTCATCAAGTATCACTTCTTCTTTCTTTTCATATAATTTCCAACCATAATTCCATGAGATATCATAAGTATATGCTTTACTAATCCTTGGCCAGGAGAAAAGGAAAACTTATAAAAAGTTAAGGCTTATACATGGATAAAGCAAAGAAAAGATAAACAAGTTCAAAAGGGACTCATTAAGGATAATATGCTTTAGGTGGGCTTTTTGGCTCAAGTGGTTAAAATTCCTAATACACTTATCATCTTCATGTATATATGTAATGCAAACGTAATCTCAACAAGATATGAAGCAAGTTCTAGAGATACATATCATTGAAAGAATGTACAATCAAATAATATAATGTTGAAGGCTCAAAAGCTTGCATTGGTATAACACTATAAAGTCAACATAACATATTCTCAAAGTCAATCCTTAAACTAATTAAACCTTAAAACTTGCATGCACACTCCTTCATTCAATTTATATCTTCATCTATCTCAATTAATTCTCATATATAATAATCACATTCTCATAAACCAATAGGAGTTTAAAAGATGAAACATATAATTTTTTTTTTAGAACAACAAAGAAAATTAAAATAAGAAAACCAATATTCTCCCAATACCCCTACACTTAAACACGACATTGTCCTCAATGTTGAAACAAAAGAAAAGGAATATAGGAGAATGACAAAAATAAAGTAAAATGTGAAAAATAAAAGATAAGGGAAAAAGAAAGTAAATCTGTTTTTTTTTTGTGCTAGGTTGCCTGCCAGTAAGTGCTTTTGTTTTATGTCATTGGCTCGATATGCTGCATGCTCATTCTTCATAGATTGGTTCAGCTAACTCTGCAAAAGCAGTGAGTTCTGTCGTCCAACCTTCATAGAAAGTTTTCAAGCGATGCCCATTGACATTGAGTACTTTGTTGGTTTCCAAACTTGTCATTTGAACTGAACCATAAGGAAAAACATTAGAAACAACAAAGGGTCCAATCCAACAAGAGCGCAACTTTCTAGGAAAAAGTTTCAAACGCGAATGATAACAAAGGACTTTGTCTCCAACATTAAACTCTTTTCTTGTAATCATTCGATCATGGAGACTCTTAGTCTTTTCTTTGTAAATCATTGCATTCTCATAAGCATCATTTTGTATTTCTTCCAATGTAATTCCAATCTTTTTAGGCACCAAAAGGATAGGCGTTACCCATTCACTGTCTATGATGGGGTGAATGACTCCTGCATCATGGGGAACAGTTTGCAAAGCTTGTAAAGCCAATGCTGATTCATGCATTTTTTTGAGGAACACATATATGCCTCTCCATCTCTTCTATTTTGGTAAAATCATAGCCATAGCTCAAAGCTATGCTTAATCCATCCTCATTATCAAAATCACAAACTTGCTGCACACACTTATCAACTTGGTCATAACATGTGATAGAATAAACATTGCTATAAGGATATGTCATTGCATCATGAAAATTAAATTCAATTTTTTCATCTCTTACCTCCATAGACAAAGTATCCTTACCACAATTAATTTTTGTATTAGCAGTTTCCTTCAGCTAATTGTGCCAGCTCAAATTCTTACCCAAATTCTTGAAAAGATGGGTATTGTCATGATTTTAGTTTAGGATCCTACAATATAAGATTAGCATGATCAGGTTCTTCTTGATATAAATTACAAATGGTACATACAATCCTAAGAACAAGATCTATTCGTTAAGTGAGTAAGGGTAGGTTTTCTACCTCGTTTCGAAAAAGTCTCATATTTGTCAAGTGACGATCTTCGTAAAGATAGTATGAAGGCATTGTAAGGAATGGTTAAGACACATATGCCCACCATTACCAAGCAGACACTTAGATATGAGTTTGGTGTTTCATGAATCTGTACCCTGACCCATATTCATAAGGCAAACCGTTAATCCCTCACCTAACTTAGAAGCTTGTGGGTGCTTTTAAAAACTAAAGCAATTGATGCATGAAGCATTAATCTATATTTAATATACAAATACATATATGATATAAAAAAAAAATAAAGCATAAAAGAATGCATGTTGATAATAAAAATGATAGACAAAAACAGTAAAAAAATTAATGCATAAAAAGAATAATAATGTGCAGACTAACAAAAAATAAAACATAACAATCAGACAAACAAACAAAGCTTAGTCCATGGAAGTCCGCAGTGGAGCTGTCATTCTATCACACATGTACGGCGTTATGGCAATAGTCCTCCCAAAGCGAGATTTATCATGTAATGGGGAAGAACAAGGAATTCTTGTTTATTTTTAGTAAAAAAAAAATGGGATCACCACCTATTATTATGGTCACTATAGAATTTATTAGTTTGCGAGACTCTACTTAAAGGGACAGGTTGTGAATAAAGAGGACGTATCACCCGTAAAACTTTGTAACTTTTGATACAATTCTCTATAATAGTATCTAGGCACAAATATCCCCCTCATTGGAGATTTCATCTCATCCCAAGTATCAACTTACCTTATAATTTCTCATGTCATTAATTGATCCCACCACATAATGGCATGGCCAGTACAAGCAATCAAAGCAAGCTTGACTTTCTTGGCTTTCGGATAATTATGACACTAAAAAATCCAATACATCTTCTTCTCATATTCTAAATAAACTTCAGAATCATTCTTCCATAAAAAGTTAGTATTTTCAGCTTAATTGTACTCAAATATCCATCTAACTCGGCATTATGGTTCTAGTACCTATAATCACCCCTCTGGTGAAAATTATTACCATATCTTTCCTTTATAAACTGACATTTCTAGTGTTGTCTAAAACATTTCCCATGTCCCACGAACACATCTTTAAAATCAACATCACTCATGTTCGCATTATCAGCCATAAACTCATCCACATTAGTGTTAACTCGCGTAACAGCCCTCCTAACGTTAAATTATCTTCACTCGGACCTAATTTAAACCTTACCATGATCATTAACACGTTTCCTCTCCAACCTATCTTCAAATTCATTAGCCATTCAATCCATCCATTGATTTATAAGGCGTAATTGAATTACAATTTCATCGTCTCCTATCTACGGTTCCATGTTGTTGCTTGCCTTCGATATCTTTAAATCTAGAAATTAGTTAGTCGACAAGAAATATATATTCCTCACTCACTCCCTCACATGTTTACACTCCTCGTGTTTCACTCAAATATAGGTTTTTCACTCAAAATATGTTCACTACGCCTTTTTCCTCTCATCTCACCTTTCTTTGACTCTTGCAGAACTGAAATTAACGCCAAATATAACTGTTGTAGCAGTGTATTTAAATATGTGTACATAATTAAAGAAGTAAGGAAAATATAAAAACAAGCAAAGACGAAACTACGATTATAATTTCATGAGTAAGAAATGAATTTATACGAAAAATATATGTTTTTGAAGACGCGAAAGAAAAACGATGTAAAGGTTATATAAAGAAAATTTAATTGACACTTAAATATGTCAATTATGATAGTATTATACTGTAATAATTGAAAAATAACAAAAGCAAAACAAGTTTGAATTACTGACGCGAATTAGACATGTTATGACAAGTTCTAATCCCAAATTTAGTTCCTATAGAAAAAAGAACTTCAAATGACCTCAAATTTTATATGAAGTGTTATTAGAACCTTGAAACCTAGTATATAAAATTTGAGAGTTTATAAATTTATTTGACCCGAGATTCTTTTTCGATAGGAATCTAACTTGTTACGACAAGTTTTAATCCCGACCTTGGTTACTATAGAACAAAAAAATCTTTAAATGAGCTCAAATTCTACATGGGATGCGATTAGGGATCTTTGAACCATTATATAAAATTTGAGAATTATATGAATTGGTTTGTTCCAAATTCTCTCTTATTTTTGTATTGTGACATTTAAAAAAAAAAGTGACTTTTAGACTTCTTCTTTTTTACTCTTTATGCTACTGATATATTCTGAGATGGTAAAAAACTAAAATAAAACCTTTTTCTTAAAGAATTCTAGATACAAACTACTAAGTTCTAGACACAAAATAATCAAAAACCGAATAAAAGACAACTAAAATTAAAAAAGCTGAAACTAACAAGATGAAAATAAAGGATATAACTTGATTTTTGGAGTCTAACTTTGATACCAACTTATATGAACCTTTTGATCATGTAGTCAACCAACCCCCAACAAAGTAGATAATAACCCGGTAAGGACCAAAGGTATTGGAAAAAAAAACTTGGACCTTGAGATAACCTTGTATCTAAGAATCCTATGTATGTGAATGATCCCATGAAACCAGTTAATTTTTGATAAGTCAATGTATGATTTTTGTCCCTACAAAGAAAGATTGTTTTGCCACAAACCAAAAAAAAAAAAACTCATGTTTAGTCTCCGATTTGCTACTGAATTTTGCAGCTAGAAAAAAACATAATATAGTCTCCTCAAACTAACCTCTATTAAACCATTTTCGGGTTGCAAGTTGATGGACTTAAACTAGCAATCAATTAACATAAGTCCAATAATGAAATAAATCATTAAACAATGTCTAACAGGTCAGAACAAACCCAAATTAAAAAATAATTTTTCAAAAATAAAAAAATAAATAAAATAGAATAATAAAAATAAAGTTCTCATGCCAAAATTCCTCCATGTAGCCAGAATCTCTAATTTTCACACAATCTTGGTAGATTTCTAGTCTTGACTTCAAACACGTTATTCTCTCTCGTCTAGATAAATTATTGGGTCTACTATATATGGATGAAAAGCCTGAATGTTTAGGTTTCAGCCTAAACTGAATCGTAGCAAATGTCTCTTATAGCTTCAGATATGTCCCAAACAATATACAAAGGTATTGTCTAGTAGATTTGACAATATTTGTTTAATAAATTTGATCCTCTGAAATAATATGTTTTTGAACTCTATTGGATTTGAAAATTTACCAAAATTTATTTTCATATGTCTAGTATCTTCTTATAAACTTTCAGCTTATTCTAATGTACGGTTTGAGAGATATGTTCAATCTCGCAAAATTGGTCAGCAGATATTTTAAGATCAAATTCGGACCTGACTTGGTTTGTATCATTTTATGATTAGTTACCTTCCACTACCTAAATAATTTATTTTTTAATGATAAAATATTTGGTTTTTAAGGTGAAAATTGATGAGGTTTTATTTTGTTTTATGATGGGTAATTAATGGTTCAAACAACAAGAATTGATTCTAATAATTACCATAATTAATTTTGTAATAATTTTGGTTTCAAAAATCACTATAAAATGGAGGTTGACGGGGGTTTGTTCTGCACACCAAGCAATATCTCTTATGCCTTATTCTCTTATGTTTTTTCGGCCTTGTTTTACTCTCTTTTTTTTCTTTGTTTTATTCTATTCTTGAGATTTTGAATCTATCTTTCTAAGATCTAGACCTTGATTAGTAGTGCAACTAATTAAGGTGGTTTTGTTGAAATTCTAAAAGCTAATTGTAATCATTCATTTGCACCAAGTAACAAGCAATAAATCCTTAAGAAGAAAAGATACTGAGTATTTTATTTAAACTAAGTTTTAGAATATACTTTATTTTTGAAATAAATTATATATAATTTATTGTATGTTTATTTTATATTTAATTCTATTATATGTGATGTTTGTAGTTATAATACAACGTTAAGTTTACAAGATTAACAAAGTAAGACTTTTAATTTTATGTTCATGTAAATTATGCCTAGTAAAACTAAACATTAAAATCTTACACAATGATGAAACAAAAATTTTATTATTATATCGTAAAATATTTAATAAAACTTCATGATAAATCTAAAATATTTTACAATTATGGGAGAAAAATAGTAGAAAATAGCATAAGGAAGAAATAATATAACCATGTCACATGAAACTTGTATCACTTGTCTAAAAATAATTACATTAAATAATAAAGAATTGTGTTTTTTATTAACTATCTAAGTGTACCTTGTTTGCAAAAACAATTCTTCTAAAAATTGACAGGGTTTTCTTCTCAAAGTTTTTTTCTCTTTATCTTTTCTTCGTAAATTTTTCTTATTTTATGTTCATCTTAATATTTGTTACTGTTGACAAATATATTTATAAGGGTGAAGAGTTTTAACATTTGGCAGTTATTATCAAGGTATAACTTTTCATCATTCTCCTTTATACTACCTTAGTAATATAAATAAATTAATATAGATTCAATTTAGCCAGTGACCCAAATCTATTTTTTTTCTTCGTCACACACACACATGATAGGATCAACTCTCTTATTAATTATATAATATTCATTCTTAACAAATAGATTGTATGACCAGACATACTTTGAGAGCTCAGTTACTATACATTTTTTTAGAGAATATATATAATTGGTTGATCAATGAATACCTATTGTCTGTGCATGTGAATAGGTCCCTTGTTGCTGATTAGGTCCTGCGGCCTCCTCTGAACCAACACAATTTACTTTGTCATTGTTCATTCATTTGAACCGGTAAAATTCTAATACCAATTACATATTTATTTTTTCGCAAAAATCCTTATGCAATTTAACCGATCAACATCAATTATCTTCAATTTGGCAAGATTTCTCAATAATATTATTATTAAACTCCATTATCTAATTTTCTTCTCCTTTTAGCCGAAAATAACCTAGGGAAGAAAGTGAAGATTTTTCTTTTCTCTTTGAAAAATTCTTACTCCTTTCATATAATAACACTTATAAACCTATA
>Ga0325401_1005205_pt1 | contig 12406 bp, 3 predicted proteins | sample PopdelMetagenome_FD_205666 | JGI IMG/M metagenome (GOLD analysis project Ga0325401, IMG submission 205666) | Populus deltoides microbial communities from Bellville, Georgia, United States - Xylem-PdKOR-R2 | ecosystem: Host-associated > Plants > Phyllosphere > Stem > Wood/Secondary xylem | place...
AATGGCTTTTAAACGTTCCAAAGGAAGTCCAATTCAAAAAAAAGTGTTGATGGAGTAATTTATGTATAATATAATAATTTATTAATCATGTATGATGAAAAAAATAAATGTAATAATTAAATAATGATTGATTTGAGGTCGTCTCCTCTATCAAATTTTTTCCATGTCCAAGAAAGAAACGACGAAAAGGATGATGATTCATTTATGAGTACGCTACAACCCTTAATATAATAATAAACTTTCATTTTCGGTTTCTCATGTATTTATATCTCAACCATCCTTATACCACCACTCCCTTCATAAACCTATATCCCTCTCCCTCTCTCTGCTTCTTCTGCAATATTTCTCTCTTTCTCTAATGGAAAACCGATTCAGGTTGCGAATCTCTCGCATGTTTCGTGGCTCATGTCGGACCCGAAACTTATCGGACGTAGTTGAAAAAGCTGTGCTTGTGCCTCAAAACCATAAAAACTTCCACTTGATCGACCATTTACCTCCCAAGGCTCGACCTTTCTCTTCTATTTGCATACGCAAATGTCCCGAAGCAACAAACCAAGCCATCAATCCCTCTATCATCTCCAGGAAAAACCTATCACACCGTTATCCTCCTGCTTCCCCCATTTTTCCTATGAATCCATTCCATAAAGAATTGGGTTTCCAAGAGAAAACAAAGGGACGTTGTAGCTCAATTAGAAACAGGAGTAAAAAGAAGAAGAAGAACATCACTAACAAAAAAGACCAGATGAGTTTGTTGAGCTCATCTTCACAAGATAGTGCATGTTTTGGAGGTCGCTATTATTGGTTCAGCAGCGAAGATGAAAACAAGAGAGAGGATGACGAGTCGGACACTCTTTTCTCTTCAAGAAGTCTTTCTTCAGATTCATCCGGATCTCTCAGGCACCCTTCTTCTCGCCGCAGAAAGTACACTTCTCGGAGGAGAAGGGCAAAAGTGAAGAGTTCTCAAGTGGGTGGTTTGCCATTAGATGGAAAAGTGAAGGACAGCTTTGCAGTGGTGAAGAGTTCTAGTGATCCTTATAACGATTTTAGAAAATCAATGGTTGAGATGATTGTTGAGAAGCAGATATTTGCAGCTAAGGATCTCGAGCAGCTGTTGCAGTGTTTCTTGTCTTTGAACTCTTATCATCATCACGGGATCATTGTTGAGGTTTTTATGGAGATTTGGGAGGCTTTGTTCTCTAATTGGACTGCTTGTTGATTTTCTTCTATCTTTGTTTTAAAACATGTAGTTTAGAGTTCTAACTCTGATAAACTGTGTTAAATTAATAGATTAGTTTTCCATTAATTCCCATATGTTGTCAATATATTGTCATTTCTCTCTTTCTTTCTCTGTTATTTTCTCGATGATCATGCCTGCTCCACTCACTTTTCTTGACGGCTTCTTTCTTTCTTTCTTTCTTTACTGTAAAACTTGACGTCCACAAAGTGTCATTTCCTTAATAAAAAAAATAATATTAAGAAAACAGTTAGGTCAAAAAGAAGTTCACGGGGACATATAAAAGGTGACAAACCAAGTCTTTGACATGGTTTCCTTAACTTTCAGAGAGGTGCTTTAGACTTGAAAGATGGGGATAGCAACGTTTCTGATACGAACGCAAATGGAGTTAAAATAATTCAAAAGTTGTCTCGGACTTTCGGATTTCTTTTCCAATTAATACACCAAAAGACTAGAAAGAAAACAGAGAAGCCTTTGCTATGGTTTCACCTGCAGAAGAAAAGAGAGTGAGAGAGCTGTTTTATTATGGAGAAAATATGCTCCATTAGCATTTCTAAGCAACAATTTCTTGAACATCAAGCTCTTTTCATCAATTAATTATTCGGTTCAGCATCCTATATAAGCTTATTTTTTTGTTGATTGTTTTTGGTCAATGTATATTAATTATCAGAAATTCTGGGAACAATTTCCTGTTAATTTCGGATCGATCAGTTTGAATTATATCCTAAACAACTAGCAATAAAATTATAGCAAAACAAATGAGGTTGAGGATTGGATTTCTTTCTTGTCTCCGTTGTGGAATCCACCTGACCAACAAAAAAAGAAGAACAAAGAACTGTTAGCTAGGACGTAGGAGAACCTCCATGGTAAGTTCGAAAAAGAAGAAGAAAAGAAGAAGATTTATTTACAAGAACTGCCACATGATATATACGAGACCAAATGCCTCACTCTCTTTTAAGAAGAGAATAAATTCTACCCTACTAGTACTCTAATCATTTACAGGACTACAAAGCCTGGATGATTCCATCAAAATATTTTTTCTATTAAATTAAAAAAAAAAGAGAGACAGAAATAGAGAATAAGGTCATATTATATGTCATTGAAATGATGAAGCAATAGGCCGTTGGCATGATGCCCGCGGACAAAGAACCAAGTTTTAAATTTTTTGGTAATAAAAGGGACAATTTTTGGTAGCTAAACACATAAAAAGAGACAAGTGTTAGGTACATCTATTTCTTGTTGTATTATTAACCGAATCAAATTAATTAATTAATGGGATTCATTTGTTTCCATTATTACATGGTAACACAGGCAAGACAAAGCAAACACAGCCCCCCACCACCCCAACATCGAACAGAACAGAGTTTTAGTTCTTGCGTGGTGTCCGTCCAAAACCTTAAACCTTGTTTTTCAAAAAACCGAAGAGAAGTTGTTCTGATGGGGGCTAGCTAGGCAGCTTAATTGGCATTTAGTTTCATTCCTAAAAAGACTGAAAACTGATATGTCGGATGCATATAATTTTCTGTGAGCACTCGTACTTTCATTTCAAACAACGGTTGTACATATATAGCTTAAGAAATAAAATATGAGAGAGGCCATAATGGACGGAGAAAAATAGGGCATATAACAGAGAGAATGTGAGCCAAAACCATGCAAGAAGTGGGGTGCAGTGATGTAGCTTTTAGTGGATTTGATAACAATGTCACGTCAGATTTGATTCTTAGCTCGGTACACTCTGTTCTAATGGTAAATGAGTTCGAAGGCCTTTTGTTGATGACAAAGTAAAGAATGTCTGATCATGGCAGTGGCTATGTTTTTTTGTTGTGACTCATAGAACCACAGACTGGCCTATATAGGTGAGCAGATATACAATTGACATTGACAATCCTATTGTGGTCTTGGGTTTTCTCGGCCCTATTTCCTAGAGCCGACTCTACAGGATGTCGACATATGCAAAGCCTCTAATGAGCTGAAGTTAAATATGCTAATCTAGTTTGGAGTCTTCATGATGATCTCGGATGAAGCTTAAATTCAATTTCTAGTTTGCTGCTAGTCTTTTTTTTTTTCTTTCGATATTTTGGACAAACATATACATCAATCAAGATTAGATTATTTCCAAACGATTTTAAGGATGCATCCCTGCGTACATAAACCTGAAACATTAATTTGTTTTTAATAAACAGAGAAGGGGTACTCTGTAAAACCAACAAAAAAAAAGTTTAACTAAAGATCAAGGGTAGGATTGTAATTATAAATACAAGGAAAATATAAATAGATACTTGGCTTCCTAAAAAAAATCAAGTTGGCCGGTCGCTTGAGCGAAAAGAGAGAAAAATTAAAGCAAATTTTTGAGAAATTCTTGCTAAAAAAAGTACCGAAGATAGATAAATAAAAGGATTAAAGAGGGATTAGGAAGGGATTAACATGAAAATTGAAGATTGCCTGATTTAATGGCTTCCAAATAAGAATGTTGAAATAATTGGTATTTGAGTAAGACATCAAATTGATTAGTATTTAATTGAGATTACCGAAACTAATGGCTTTTAAATGAGAATGCCAGAATAACTAGTATTCAAGTTAGATGTCAAATTGATTAGTAGCTAGTTAGGATTACCAAAAACTATTGTATTTTAAATGAGAATGCCAAAATAAACGATAGACATGAGAATTGTCATTTATATGGGTAACCAAATGAGGGATTACAATATCATTTAGTACTTGAAATGAATGAGCAAACAAATTAACTATGAAACAAAATAGTCAATTTATATAACCATTCAAGTAGGATGGATGGATGGAAAAGAAGAAATTAGTGCAAGATTTTATTTAATTCATTCTTGAATTATTAGGACAAAAAAGAATGTAATAGAGATGAAAATGAATTCTAAAAAATAAAGAGACTAATTAAGATTGAATAAAATTATAGTAAATATTAATGCGATCTAATGTTAATTTCTTCTTTAAAGCCTTTACAAGATCATCAAGAATGCACTTTTAATACTACTTTAAGTACTTTTTTTTGGCATGTAAATTAGAACTTATGGACTTAATGTTTTATTAGAAAAGAACTTGAAATTTAAAATAGTGAATATGTTTTATTATATTATATGTTCTTCCATATTGTTTAAATTATCTTATCATTTTATTAATATACTAAATTGATTAGGTTAAAATAATGTGGTGAGTATCATGAGATTATTAATGAGATGAAAATTCTAGATAAGTTGAATTGATGTTTAATATTAGATTGATTAAATCGCTTTGATGTCGACACTTGGAATAATGATATATTAATAAAAAAATCCCTTGTTTTGAGAAATCATCATTTGACATGTTAATTATAAGTAGAAAGATTTGGAATTGTTACCATTGATATCATAGCTTTTGCCTGATTCATTAGACTTTGAATGATGATTTCAAGTTTATTGAATCTATTTTGTGAAAATTACAATGTAGTCCTTTCATAAATGATTGGAGCAAATTGATCAACATTGAGGCAAAAAGACCAAATTACCACAAACACAAGGCACAAAAAGATAATTTTCTTTATATATATATATATATATATATATATATATTTGTTATATTTTAAATGCATAAAAACAAAATCTAAATTTATAACTTCACTTTATAATTGAATTTCAATTTATAATTATGAATATATAGTAATGAAAAATAGTTATTAATGAAAAATATTTTAAATATTAGGATGCTATTGTTCCTTAATATTATACAATATACTAAAAGCGATCAGTTTTTGTGTCACTTTTCACCTCCTTACATAACACTGTGGATTGGAACGATATTTTCTTTTTTTTTACTTTGGTCTTCCAACTTTTATTTTGCGCAATTTAGCTTTTTTTAGCCAAAATTAGCACCCAATTACATATTTTTTTAGGAATGAGGTTGAATTGAAAGACAGGGGACTGAAATGAAAAAAATAAATAAAATAAGTGGTGGATTTGAAATTTGTTATAAAAATTCATTTTAGTCGCTCATAGTTTTTAATTAGTTATTAGGTAACCATTCCCTTTAATTTTCAAAAAATCAATTTTCATACTAAACTTTATTTTTTTTATTTTTCAGTCTTTTTTTAGTGGGAGAAGAGAAGGAGTCATCTGATTCCGGTGTAGAGAGAGAAAGTGGTTATTGGTGACGATTATAGCCACCAAAACAGTCGATTTTGGTGTCAAATGATTTCATATGATGAAGGGAGTACAAATAAAGCATTTTTTTTTTACCTTGAAAGTGTCTAAAAAAACATATCTGAGTTTAAGAAGATTTTGGGTTTCAAGTTGATTTACATCTGAGATTTTTTTATGTAAAATAACATGTTGAAAAATTCCGCATGTTCAATTTTTTTTTAATTATGTTTTGATGTTTTAGATTTGATCTTTATTCTTATGATTTTTTTTCTTGACCCTTTTATGTTGGATTCATGGTTTTTTGTTTTTGTTGGCTTTCCGGGTCACTATCATGATAACACGTGCGATCTCTTTTAGTTACTAAAATTAAAATTTTTCTTACTCATTTTAAAACTTTGATATCACATTAATGAAGAAACTAATTTGTCTTGTGGTATAGCGCAGACAATTTATCTAGCTATATAACTAGTTGTGAACCTAGCCTTTGCCCACGAGATATATTCTTATAAGGCATATAGAATTATTGACAACACTCTTTCAATCACTTTTTTCCAATTGCAAAAAAGAAGAAAAATAGATAATAAAAGGTATTGACTGAAAATGCATGGCTTGGCTTGGCTTGTATTTGCAGAGGTTGTTCGTTTTTGTTGTTGAAATCGTGTTTCATAATTTTTTAAATTTTGTTTTGCTTGAAATAATTTTTTGTGTGTTTTTGCATTATTTTTATGTGCTGATATCAAAAATAATTTTTAAAAATTAAAAAAAATTATTTTCATGCATTTCCGAACAAAAAACACTTTAAAAATTAACTGCTGCCACACGTCCAAACACTACCGCAAGATATAACACATCACAGCTAGGGCTGTTTTGTGATTACATATTTTACTTGTCAATGATTTATTGGGAAAGAAATTAATCAAGACCATGAAGTATGAGTGGGGGTATACTGGAGCAAAAATAAAAGTTCCATGAAAAATAATAAATTCATTTTCAAAAGCAACAATTACCACACTCCCAAACACTACCGCAAGATATAACTCCACTACGGCTAGGACATAACATGCCACGACTAGGGCTGTTTTGTGGTTATATATTTTACTTGTCAATGATTTCCTAGGAAAGAAATTAATCAAGACCATGAAGTATGTGTAGGGGTATACTAGAACAAAAATAAAAGTTTCTTGAAAATTAATCAATTTTTTTTAAAAAAACATTATTTTCATGTATTTCCGAGCAAAAAAACCCTTTGAAAAGTAATTGTTATCACCCTTCCAAACACTACTGCAAGACATAACACACAACAACTAGGAAATAACATATCATAGTTAGGGCTGTTTTGTGGTTACATATTTTACTTGTCAATGATTTTTTGGGAAAGAAATTAATCAAGAACATGAAGTATATGTGGCAGAAATACTTGTATACTGGAACAAAAATAAAAGATATTAGAAAATTAATTATTTTTTTAAAAATAAAAAAAATATTATTTTCATGTATTTTTGAGCGAAAAACACTTTGAAAATCAACCACTATCACACTATCAAACACTACCACAAGACATAACACACCACAACTAAAGTTGTTTTGTGGTTGCATATTTTACTTGTCAGCGATTTCCTAGTAAAGAAATTAATCAAGACCATGATGTATGGCGGAAATACAGGGGCATGCTGGAACAAAAAATAAAAGATCTTTGAAAATTATTTATTTTTTAAAATAATTTATAAAAAATAAAAAATATTTTTTTCACGTATTTTTATATGAAAAATATTTTAAAAAATTACTGCTATCATACTCTCAAATATTATCTCAAGACATAACACACCACAGATAAAACTATTTTGTGGTTATATATATTTTACTTGTGAACGATTTCCTGTGAAAGAAATTAATCAAGACCATGAAATATTAAAAACTTATAATCATCATCAATAAATTAAAGACTTTTGATAAAATTAAACCCTAGGTAAATTCAAATGTTTATACTTATTATCATCATCATCGAATGAACCATAATATTAAAAACTAATTTAATATTATTATATATAATAATTTAATATCTTAAACAAATTCGATGTAGCATAAAAAAATTATATATTTTTAAAATTAACCCTCCTAATACATTTATTATTTATTTTATAGGATTCTCAATATTTTTTATATTAATTCATATAAAATAATAAATCAAGTTTAGGATATTTTTTAATATATTGCAGAAGTTATATTTGTCACAAAACTAAATGTTACTTTCTTAATTAGTACTTGGAAAAGGGTTTAAAATTATCATACATCCCTTTACCATATTAAATTGATCATATTACCCTCTCCATCGTATGAATTGGGCCACTTTTAGCTTATTTTTAATGAAATTATGACACATGTCAATATGTAATTGGCTAGAAATTGTCCACCTGACATCATTCCTTCTAAAATGATCAAACTCATATGGCTGAGGGGTATTATACCTTTTTTTTTGTTTTTTATGTAAAGAAGTTGATCTGACCAAATTAATATAGTAAAAGGATGTTCGGTGATTTTAGATCATTTTATTTTATAATAAATTAGATAAAATTATAAATTAAGTTTTGAGATATTTTGAAAATATATTATAAATAATGAAGATATATTTATTACAATATTAGTTTTTACTCACTTGAGGAAATTAAGATTCCCCCGGTTAAACTAACAAATTGTTTTCCTCCCATAGGAAATTAAGTGATTCCAGCCCCGACAGATTAACTCGAAATCAAGATAATTCGAGACTTTGATTGAATATTTCTTGACTTTTCGGTAGAAATAACTATATAACTTACACCTACATAAATTATTTCTTAATTTTTTAATGTAAAATAATTATATTATACTACATATTATATTTTTTTTTATATTCTACACTCAAAATATACTGGTTGGTTAGCGTATGCTAATCATCGGGATGATTTTCTATTGACTCTATATTTTTTTAAGGATTAGTATATATATATTGAAATCAATAATTAGATTATAATACTGAAAAAGTTAAAGTTCAAATATCTCAGTAAATTAATATAATCTTAAAAGTGTATATGATTTTAACCTAAAGATAAAAAGTCTTAACACCACGAAGATATAATATTTAAGATAACACTTTGAGATACTTAATTATTTTATTGAATTTCTTCACCAAGATTATTATTTAATCATTTTAATCATTTTAAATTTCATAATTATAAGATCTAATGTCCATATATAGTTTGGAATTCTTTCATTATAATAAATGTTACGTCATTTAATAAATAAAAATTAGAGAGAAAAAATTAATATCTCAAGCATCACATGTTTATTTATTGACACAACAAGGTCAGGGTGTCGTATTTTACGTGAAAGGTATGTTTCTTCGACATATTACATCAGGCACCCAAAAAAAAGAAAAGTAGTAGGAGAAGCTATCGGCTAACTAGACGTTACACTTGTTACGATGCCGCGACCACCAATTGCAGGATCGGTAGGCTGACAGCCCTAAGCAACGCCCGAACGTTGTTCTTCGAACCCTTGCTTTTCTGTAGTGACTGAAAAGTCATAACTTGCTTCAACTGCATCTTCCATGCACAAAAATATGGATTCCTTCCCGATCTTATCTACGAATTTTGATTTCATCATTTTCTCCAGAACATCTAGCCTGGGGTTTACAATTTTCATCTGCCATAAACAATTAAGGGATATACTTATTTAATTCTCTAGCAAAAACAAACAAACAAAAAAATAAATAAAAGGAAGATGTGATTTTAAAAACAAATTTTAAAAGAATATTTCAATATTTTGTATGAAAAAAAATAATTAATATTATAAAATCATATAAAACTCTATTAAAAAAATCACGTTAAATGTTTTGTTTAGAGTGCATCTCAGTAAAAATCTAAAAAAAAATGAAAAAGAATTTATAAAAAGATACCACATGCTTGTGCCTAAAAGATTGACCCTGACTACTTCGCTTAACATAAAAAAGGCCCAACACACGTCAGCCTACAAGGCCAGAACCATGCACATAGCTTCTTTTATTTTAATGTTTAAAGGTGAAAAACTATTTTTTTTAAAAATAAAATAGATGACACATATCGCTTGCCAATTTAAATTCTAGCAAAAGAAGTGGATGTTGGAAAGTCAAGTCAGAGTTTTTTGGACTAAAAACTCAATTTTAAGCTATTTTTATCTAAAAACATGTAATAAACACACTAAAAATCTTAATAAGCTAATTGTTAACCTTAAAACACTCTTAATTCAGTCTAAAAAAAATTAATCAAACAAATAAATTATTTTTTAACATCAATCTCTTTTTTTTCAATGAAATGAAAATTTAAAAAATATCTCAATGATGCCGAGAGAAACCCATTAATAAATATCGGCTTTTTTAGTAGCTGAAACGTGGTTATTTAATTATTTTCTCTCTCTCCTCTCAAATTTCAAGGAGTGAAACATAAAATCATTGAAGCTTAGGACTAAAACATGAAACCCCAAAAAACTAGGGATCAAAAAGTAAAAACTTCATAGGCTAAATTGTAGTTTTTCAACAGCACACAAGACACCAAGGCCTGGCCTGCATGAACAATACAAGAAAGAGCAAAAAGCTTCCTCTGAATGTAATTTTACCTTGATGTGTTTGACTTCTAAGATTCTGAGCACTTCAGCTAAAGTTTCGATGCCTGTCGTGTCAATGGATGTGACTCCTGTTGCAGCAGTATTTATAATTTTGGATCAGCATTGACATGGAGTCGTCAAATTTGGAATGTAGCACTAGCTAGGTTGAGGCTGCACGCAAATTAATTAACCTTACCCGTCAAATCTAGCAAAACATGCTTCACAGCTTTCCCATTACCCTCGTCGTTTCGAATCCACCGGAGAATCCTATTCACATACAATTAATTAGTTACTAAATAAAATGCTGCGCACGTACGTGTGTGATAAACCGAAGATTATTTCTTCTTCTTCTTAAGAAAGCATGTCAAGTGCGATTACCTCTCTCTTATATAGTTGCCATTTGCATAATAAATAGGAGAACCAAGTTGTATAGCAAGAATTCCAGGGTGACCTGAGGCTTCAGCATACTGTTCGGTGTCGCGGTACAAGGTTGAGTCTGGCAATTTTCCAAGCTTACAAGCAGCAGGTCTGGCCACATATAGAAGTGCCCTCAACAAAGCAAGCGCAACCTGAAATCGAAGAATGGAAAATTAGCTGTTAATTTCCTGTGATATATAAAGATATGCAGGTGGGTTGAAAATCCTTACTGATATCATGAGGCCCATATCCATGGTTATGAACGCAACACCAAAAAAAGCAGCTAAGCAAATGCAGAAATCAAACTTGTCAACCTTGAACAAGTGATAAGCCTCCTCATATTTGATGAGGCCTAACATCGCAGACATGATAATGGCAGATAGAGCAACGAGAGGGGTATAGCTAAAGAGAGGAGCCAAGAATAGGAGAGTGAGCATCATGCCAATAGCCATTACTAAGTTCGACGCTGCTGTCTTACACCCAGAATTGTAATTCACTGCAGTTTTTGAGAATGGTCCTGCAAATTAAAGCACTACTCATATGAAAAATGCTCTACTAAGTTTTTCTTTTCTACTTTCATTTCTCAAACAAACCAAGAATTAAAGAACACGCATATGCATAGATACCAGTGGTCAAGTAGCATGAAAAGCAAGACCCAACAATGTTCATGAAACCAAAAGCTATCATCTCCTTGTTTCCATCAACTTGTTCATTATTCATTATGGCAAAGCTTCTTCCAATTGCAATCCCTTCCTGCAATAAGTACCTTTTCAGTTCGCTATCGATTAATAATAATATTCGGTTTTGGTAAATGAGTAAAAGAAATTCAGCGAGCTTACAGCCAAAGCAATTATGCCAGTAATGATTCCAGCTTTCAAAGTGTAGGGCAGATACTCAGCGTCAAAATTCAAGTATTCGATGCTTATGGGATTTAACCCTTTATGCAGGTTCCCAACCTAATTAGTGATAGAACACAGATAAGAGGGAAGTCGTAAGCATGTACATATATTTGACAAGAACTAATTAGACGTGGTTTTTCTAAGTTAGAAAGAAGTCAATTTACAGTTTGGATGCTGTATTTACTGTCACGAGTAAAGTAGGCTAACAAACAGCCGAGTACAACGACCACCATCGGAGCCATAGCTGAGACCCAAAATAGCTTGGGTTTTCTTTGCCTCTGAAAATCCACCATTTTAAAAATGTTATTAGAATTAATTAGCACAGTAAGAAGAATACTCTCAGCCGCAATGTCATGCATGCAGGTACCATAATGAGACAAAGTACACACGCCGGCCCGGAAATAACAACAATCGATCGACTAAAGTGCATAGGAGCGCATATGCACAGCTCCTTCTGTATAGCTTCCTCTTCCTCTTCCTTTCCTCCCATGTTCATGAAGGTTTCAATATGTCATGGGTCTAATTTTCTGATTCTCATTTCATGTAGAAAATTAGTGTTTAATATCTATTGGTCACTTTCTCTCAAACTAGTGATATCATAATACATACATATATACCATGTTAGTTTAATTTTAACTCCTTTTAATTAAATGAAGAGCTAAGATGCTTGGGTGATTTTATCTTACTTAAATGATTTTCTCTTTTATATTTTAACTTAATCTTCCCTTTCATAGACTACCAAAATTCATGCATATCCTATAATTAATTAAGGGCATGCTTGGTGTTGTTCTGCTTTGTTGAAATGTATTGGGTGGTTTATTGCTGTGCTATAAAATAAAAATAATGTTTAGTCATTGATTATTATAATACATGTGTAAGTATTTAAAGTAGTTAAATAATATTTGGTTGAATTTTTATTTTTATTATATTTTTTAGATATAAAACAACCAATAAGAACTCTAACAGATTAAAAATATTATTGTATTTAATATTAAAAATACATGTGTAGAGATTTTTGATGGTTCAATCTTGATGTTGATCCCAGAATTTGAACTCGGAGAAATCAAGAAAGAAAGTAAACCTTTTTAATCCCATAA
>Ga0325401_1005206_pt1 | contig 12404 bp, 8 predicted proteins | sample PopdelMetagenome_FD_205666 | JGI IMG/M metagenome (GOLD analysis project Ga0325401, IMG submission 205666) | Populus deltoides microbial communities from Bellville, Georgia, United States - Xylem-PdKOR-R2 | ecosystem: Host-associated > Plants > Phyllosphere > Stem > Wood/Secondary xylem | place...
AAAAAATCAACTGTGAATCATTTATCACTGACTTAAGACCATCTATCACATCACATTGCCATATCAGTTACTAAAATAATCAGTAAAAATGCTTCTTTATCCACCATTATTTAAAACTACGTAATAATTAGGATAAATCACTTGGAGCAGAGCATGGGCTATCGCCCAAATAAACAACTATAGCATTTGAAGTTTGGATCCAAACAAAGGCCCATGACTGGGGTTAGGTTCTTTTCCTCATAACCAAAGCCCGTCGAACTCAAAATTAAGCAAATTACCTGAACTTTATTGTTATCTTTAGCCCACGAAATAAAAACACACTTGGTTAATTAACATTAACATGACACTAACATGCTAAATCATTACAGCAATGCCTGTAAAATAATATTTTTTTTGTTATTTTTTTTTTATTTTACCCTTCAGTAACCCTAATCTTTTTTTTTAATCTCCCAGTATCATATTGTTTTTTATATTATGCTTCCTTTTTTTAATATTGGATTATATATGTGTTGTAAATTTAAATTTTTTCTTCTAGATTTCAATCTTTAATTTTAGATATGTTGTAAATAGGGTTTCATAATTTTTTTTATTTGTTTTATATGAATTTTTATCAATCTCATTATCTATTCACGAGTTTAACTGGTTAACTTTAGTTTTTTTAGATTGTTTATTTATTTATTTTTTAATTTTATTTTTCAATATTGAGTTAGTTGAAAATCGAGTTTTATAAATTCTTCGATTTGATTTCTACAGGGTTATCTCGATCTCATAACTTAGATTGCGGGTTTAACAAATTGACCTAATTTATTTTTTTAAGTTCCTTTTTAATTGAATATGTTTTTTTTTAAATTGAGCTTCGTAATTATTTTTTTATTTTCTTTTTATGAGATCATTCATGACTTGGATCACGTGCTTGACAAGTTAACTCAGTTTTTTGGGTCATTTTTTAATTGAACACACACACACACACATAGATATATATATATATATATATATATATATATTTCTTTTCAATTTCACCATTGAATATTAGGTTATTTGAGAATTGAGTTTCATATTATTTTCTTTGTTGGATTTCTATGTAGTTATCTTCGTCTCATTTATTTATTTTTTAATTTCAACTTTCAATATTAAATTTATCAGAAATAGAGTTTTATATTTATTTTATGAAGTTATTATAAGTTTAAGGGTTAAAAAGCGAATCATGAGTTTAATAAGTTAGCTTAGATTGACATGGGTTGTTTTTTTCCGGTCATTTGTTTAATTGATTTTTTTAAAAATTTTATCCTTCAACATTAAGTTTGCAGGAAATTAGGTTTTGTAATTTCTATTTTTTCACATAAGGTTATCTCAATCTCATGACTTAAATCGTGCGTTTTATAGGTTAACTCATGTTGACTCAAGTATATTTTTTATTTAATATTTGTTTAATTTTTATCATTTAGTATTGTGTTGATTAAGAATTGACATTCATAGTTTATTTTGATTTTTTTCTATAAAGTTTTCATTATCCAATGATTTGGATTGTAAATTTAAAAAGTTAATTTATATCAATTTAATATATTTTTATCTTAATATTTAAAAATAAATACTAACTAATATATTACTGTATTAATATTTTTTAAAATATTATTCAATATATATCATATTTTAAAATTTTTTATTTTAAAAAATATGTTAATAATATTTAAATATTTGTTTAATAGTAAAAAAATTTTAAACAACCCCGCAGCACACCAATTATACAGTATAACAACCCCAACGGCCAACTGGCAGCTGATATTGTTTTCCGTTATACTCCCCGCCTAAAATCCCCGTCAATCACAGGAGGACACATGTCATAACCAGTACCAATCCCCTATAAAAATATCCCTTCCACTACTACTATTCAAAATATCATATCCTGCTCTCTCTCTTGCTCAAGTGTGGTAAAAAACAATAACAGTTTCCCTTCCTAACGTCACCACCATGAACACTAGTAGAGCTCTTCTCTACTCTTTCACCGACCCTACTTTTCGCCCTCTAAAATCTCCTCCTGATATCTCATCCCCTAAAAGAAGACCTAGAGAGCGGCTTAATTTTCGAGTCCGGTTACATACTGATCACCGATGCTGTGTTTTTCGGGTCTCGGTGAGGAATTCGGGTCGGGGTGAGACAGGGAAAGTGTATGCTGATGTTAAGTCGGAGCCGTATGAGATATTGGAGACGGTTCCGGAATCGGTGAAGTTGAAGGAGGATGCTTTGGACGATGTTGTTCTGGATAGTACGATGCCGTGGTGGGAAGAGTTCCCTAAACGATGGGTCATTGTCATTCTTTGTTTCTCGGCTTTTCTTCTTTGCAATATGGATAGAGTATGTTGCCCACATTTGCTTTTCTTTTTTCTTTTTCCTTCTTATTATGTTGAATTATTATAAAGAGGAGAAAATAGTACTCTAACTCCGATTATGGAAAATAATTAGTATATTTAATTTTTTTGGGTAATTAAGAAGTAAATTATGAGCAGATGCTGCTTGGCAGGTAAATATGAGCATTGCAATACTTCCAATGTCAGCCGAGAACAATTGGAACCCAGCCACTGTCGGTTTGATCCAGTCTTCATTTTTCTGGGGCTACTTACTCACCCAAGTAACTTTAACATGCTTTTTTTCCCACTTAATTATTATTATTATTTTGTATTTGCTTATTAATATTTCACATTTTTTTGTTCTAATTGATAGATTGCTGGTGGCATTTGGGCGGACACAGTGGGCGGGAAGAAGGTTTTGGGATTTGGTGTCATTTGGTGGTCCATTGCTACGATTCTTACACCTGTTGCTGCTAAAGTTGGATTGCCCTTCCTACTCGTTGTTCGCGCTTTCATGGGGATTGGTGAGGTAAGTTATCTAGCAAGAAAAAAAAAACGAGCGACTTTGTGTCATATTCTACGTTGGATGTTTGTTAAATTAATTTGGTACTGCTTCAGGGTGTTGCGATGCCTGCCATGAATAACATTCTGTCCAAATGGGTTCCTGTATCAGAGAGGAGTAGATCATTAGCGTTTGTGTACAGCGGGATGTACCTTGGATCAGTTACTGGCCTGGCCTTTTCACCATTTTTAATACATCAGTTTGGATGGCCATCGGTTTTTTACTCCTTTGGTTCTCTAGGAACGGTTTGGTTTGCTGCATGGCTCAGTAAGGTAAATTTTGCACTCTGTAGATTATCATTGTTTTTCATATGGCATGTTTCTTGCCAACTTATTGGAAGATGCAGAGATAGTAAAATTATAATTCCATTACTATTACAAGAAGCTTTTTGGTTTTTAACAAGTTCCATAATCTAGATGATTAAACCTCTGTTTAGCCTTTATTTTTTCTGTCCATGGAAATTATGATTCCTCATGCAAAATTTGCTTTAAATCAAGGGTTCTCTTCCCTAATAAAGAATGTGTCACCTTTCAAGATGCTCATTTTTCATTCTTTCTACCTACAGGCACACAGTTCACCTCTCGACGATCCTCAGCTGCGGCCTGCAGAAAAGAAGTTGATTTTTGCGAACAGTTTTTCCAAGGAACCTGTTGAATCGATCCCTTGGAGACTAATCTTGTCGAAAGCCCCTGTATGGGCCCTAATAGTGTCTCACTTCTGTCACAACTGGGGAACATTTATTCTTTTGACATGGATGCCGACATATTATAATCAGGTAAGTCTTTTTTTCCATCACGAGATTGAATGATTTGACCTGTTGTAACATATAAAAACATATCCCAGATATCTTGAGAATTCTCAGAGTTTAAACTGTTCATTTGACATTTGGACTCCATTTGTCTTGTTGTGCATGAGTTGCAGCCAGTGATTTTATCTTAGCTAGCTAATGGGTAAAATAGTCAATGGAGTAATCATTAACCACGAATAATGTATGGTCAAGGTCGTCACAAATCAATCGAAAAGTGGTGAGAATCAATGGGAAACCATGTATCACTTGCATGACAAGAGAAACTTGGTGTTGTGACTCGCTGCTTACTATGGGATGGCTGACCTTGAAGCTGTTATTTTCAAGTGAATCGTTTACTCCTTATTAGATAACCCTATCTATGTCATAGACTCTCCAAGGATTTTAAAAATCTTGTTGATGTTATCTTCACGCATTTTAACATGTAAGGTACAGGTAGGAACGAAACCATAAAAGGCTACTTGTTATAAGATACACAGTTCATTTACAATTCATCTATCCTGTACCTTAACCTCCTTGTCAAATTCTGCTAACGATGCATTGAATCAAGGAAGTACATGCTACTGTCTCTTTGACCTTCAGTTTTGCTATCTTCTTGTTGACAAATTGCAGAAGAGATTTACAGCTTGGCAATTGCATTTCTATAAAAGCAACCTTTCTCTTGATAATACCACTGAGCAGAATCTCCTTTTGGCCATACAGGTCTTGAAGTTCAATCTTACAGAATCTGGCCTTTTCTGTGTCTTGCCATGGCTTACAATGGCATTTTCTGCAAATTTGGGAGGTTGGATTGCAGATACTCTTGTGAGCAAAGGTTTATCTGTAACAACAGTCCGTAAGGTATCATTAAGGGTGGTGCAAAATTCACCAATCCCCCTCTCTTATCATCTCTGCTCTATTTGCTTCTTCTTAGCACTGTTTATTTCCTGTACTTTCTTGGTTCATTCAATTTTACATGGCAAATGAAACATGCTTTATAATAGTGATGTTAAGCACTATTTATTTCATCATGTTTCTTCACTCGTTCAACTTTGTATGGATAATTGAACATGCTCTCCATCCTCCTTAACAGATCATGCAATCAATTGGCTTTCTTGGCCCTGCCTTCTTCCTAACTCAGTTGAGCCACATTGATTCTCCTGCAATAGCTGTTCTGTGCATGGCATGCAGCCAGGTTTGCTTCTTACATCAAAACATGCACCGTTCCACTTTTCAAATTTATATGTATTGACTTGCAAAGGTATTGCACATTGTTTACCATTTGTTATGGTTTATTTGTTCGCACTTTTTTCTGTCTTGTAAGTTCTATTTATAACCGACCATACATGGAGTTCCGTTGTCTCATCTCAACTCAGAGAGGTTTCTGCTAAGAGTTTAATTATTTTTCTGTATCTTTTTAGCTTTAGTGGAATGAGATCATTTTTTTTAAAAAAATTCTCTTCTCTTGAATAACTGCTTCTTTTTCTTCAACAGGGAACTGATGCATTTTCCCAGTCTGGTCTATATTCAAACCATCAAGATATTGCCCCTCGATATTCTGTGAGTATCAATCCTTGTAATGCTGTTGTCTGTTGATGTCCTAAATCTGGCTTGTTTAGTAGTGGGGGCTACTAATTGTGTTTTAATTGCTGTCACGAAACAACTACCATTGGGTGCCTTTCAAGGGGTCTTTGAAATTCAATGTCGAATAGCTGTTTTTGTTGTATTGTTATATGCTGTCATTGCTTCTATTTCCTAGGAATGTTTACTTAATTGTTTCAATTTTAACTTGTAATTTTTTTCCAGGGAGTGTTGCTTGGTCTATCCAATACAGCTGGAGTATTGGCAGGGGTGTTTGGAACTGCAGCCACTGGTTACATCTTGCAACATGGTAAGAACTCATCCTTGGCATTTATTGCTGCTGGTAAGACAAACTCGAAAGTCTACTATACTATCCTTGAAGAAAACCAACAGAAAAAAAATTGAAATTTTCTAGGATGCCAAAGTTGTCCAAGTCACTTCTAGCTCAGTCATTCTGGTCTTGGATTTGGATCAATTTTAGTCAAGACCAATTTGAAGGCTCAAAAATAGAATTTTCGTTCAAATTAACCTTGTTATGGTTTTAAAGACAGCTGTTTTTAACTTTGTGTATTAGAGTTAAGTCCTAGTTTCCAAGAGGACAATTGGATGGTTAAAACTTAGGATTTTCAAATTGGAGGTCTCATATTCAAATCCGAGAATAGGTTTTTAGAGGATGAAGAGGGTTGCCTCCCATCGTCTAGTGCAAGGTTTAGTAAACCAGATAAAGCAAAAGTGAAAAAAAGAGGAAAAAGGATTGCCCCTACTGCGTGGTGTAGGATACTAACAGTTTCACTAAATTTACATAACTACTAATGTGGCAAACTATAAAAGGGTAATATGTCATCTATTTAATGAAATGAGACGACAGTTTCACTCTTTCTGATTCAGGTTTTTTCATGTTTGTTTTTCGTATGCTTTATCTTGTTCACTAAATCTAAATCATCAAATTCAAAATGAATGGTCATGATTTTAGAATATTTTAGATGGCAAAAACTAACTAGCTACTATTCTCCCTTTTAATCTAGATAATTTGGAATTCTGAACATGAGAGGATTTGAAACCGTTTCTTGAGGAAAATTTAATGTTGTCACGCCTAGCGTCACTCGTCATAAAATGTAGCCTATTTCACACTGAAGTTGCATTCTTGGAGTAACAGTTATTTGGGCTTTTCAAAGTTCAATCCCTCTAGTTGTAAATTGTAATGAATTTGTTTCCATTTCTAAAAAAGAAAGTCAAATTGTTAGAAGCTAAAAACTAAGGATTCCATTAGATTTTCTGATAAGAAAACTTCTGTGGACATGGTCCTCATTTTGAATACAGAAAAGAGAACAGGGAAATGGCCGTGTTACCCTGCTAGATTCTCATTGCCTTATTTAACTGTTGCCTTTTAATTCAAGCTTTGAATGCTTCAGAAACCGAGTTTTACATCGCCGTTTCCTGTGTGGCTCACTCCCTGCCTTCTTTATTGAAATTTGAGACACTGAATCTTACACCATCTGATTCTTGTGCATTGCTTCACTCCCTCGTTACCTTCTCAGGTTCTTGGGATGATGTTTTCAAGGTTTCAGTGGGGCTCTACTTGGTTGGAACAGTGGTCTGGAACCTCTTTTCAACGGGTGAGAAAATATTGGATTAGCTTTCATGAAGTTAACATAGGTGACAGCTCAAGCTAGCCCAGTGATTCCCGCACCAATACAGAAGGATCAGTTGATTGTACGGGAAAAAGTGAAATTGTGAACGAGATTAAATGGAAGAACAACTAGACAAATAACTTCATACAAAACTCTTGAGCTTGAAGAACTGGCAAAATTTCTGAACGCCAAAATTGAGCTCAAATTTTGTGTTGCATGCAATGTCAGGGCCTCTGGCACAAATGAAACAATTGCATACATCTCAATGAAGAATATACCTGTAAAGTATCTCCAAAGCTGCTTGTAAATGTTTACATTCAATACCTAATGAATCAATTCTATGATTTTACAGCATGTTTCTTCATTTGTTTTTGCTTTCGCAGTAGTTATATTATCTAATTATCAATCCAAGTAAAAATTTCATTAGGGTAACTTTTTATTTTCGTGTATACATCTTTTGGCATAATCTGTGGGACAACGGGTAATTCTTTCCAAGTAGTTTATTTCTGCTGAAGAGTGAGCTTGATTCAATGGTTTTTATTCAGAGAAATTAATAGAACTACATGTGGATCTCTGTTTTTAATTAGTTTTTGTCCAGGTTGATGCGACTTTCAAATGGTAGCCATTTATTAGATGTATCTTTTTGTCTAATCAGATCTAGTGATGGGCCATTTATGATTTTAGATTATCAAAAAGTCAGGTAACTTATTAATTCCCCTTTGCGGCCAACCTCAACCCCAGCACAGAAAGAATAGCCTTAAGAGGGAAACTTGACAGGCCAACTGAAGTAGAGAAGCTCATTACTTTAATAATTAGCCATCTATGTGTATTTAGATTTACAGCTCGACATTCCATAACCTATAAATTAACCATGCGTGTGCATTTGTGATAGAGCGCGCACAAAACTCTCATAGCAGGAGGGTAGGGAATTTGTTGCAGATTCTTAAGCATCACAGCAAGCAAGAGTTGATAATGGTAGTATAAAATTCTTCTTTTTTATTCACATAATCATACGAAAGAAACATCTGTTGATATCGAATATACAACATTACACGACGAACACTCTTAATTTTGAATGGGTTGTATACGTACGTACTGGATTTAGAACCCAGCAATGAACAAGAAATTTAAAAACGGAAACAAAAAACAAATAAAAATGACCCTTTAACAGAATTATGGGCAGTAATACCCCCATGATTTGTGACTGAATGGCTGTCTTGGTCGTCTCCTGTAAACACCAAGCAATGCAAAGTTGAGCAAGACAAGCTCCAGAGATTTGATGAGAATGGTAGTGGAACACTCCTATGCAAGAGTACGTGGATGCAAGAGTACGTGGAGCCCATTCTTCATGAACAATGTAAGAGACATCTTCTGCTCTACACGGTGACCAGGAACCAGTGATAAACGGTAGCGCAACAGCACAGCAGAAGCCACAGACTTCATTTGCAAGTAAGCCAAGTCCTTCCCTAGGCAAGTCCTGGGTCCAGCATTAAAGGCCACAAACTTGTAGCCATCTTTAGGTGGCTCAAACTTGTCCTCTTCTGGCGATAGCCATCGCTCTGGTTTAAATTCCATGCAGTCCTCGCCCCATATGCTCTTCATCCTTCCAACAGAATAAATAGAATACGTAATCGTTGAACCAGCTGGTACATGTGTACCGTCGGGCAGAACATCGTTTTCCACGACGTATTTGAAGTCTTGTGGTACTGACGGGTATAAACGCAATGTTTCAGCTAATGCTGCTTTGAGATAAACCAGTTTATCAGCTTCATCAAAGACTAAAGGCTCATCAAGCCATTTCTGGCGATCATTTCCACGTGTTTCCGTGAGTATAGCTGATATTTCCTTGATTATCTTTGCTTCGACTTCAGGATGGTTCATGACTAGCCAGAAGAACCAGCTAAGAGCAACAGATGAGGTGTCGCGGCCGGCAAGGACAAAGTTGAGAGCAATTCGTTGCAGAACAGAGATTGGAAAGTGGTTACCTTCAACGTCTCTCTTCTTCATGAATCGTGATAATAAATCATCAGACGGGTTTTCTTTGCGTGCTGCGATGGCATCATCCATGTATGTTTCCACAACTTGGAGGCTCTTCTTTAATCTCCTCTCTGCTCCAATTCCTAAGAGCTTCTCCACTCTCCACAAGATACCAGGGTAAAGAAGCCTCTGTAGAGTAGCCTCAGTGGCCGTGTCAAAGGCAATAGCAAATGGATTTTCTGGCATTTCTGGCGAGAGAGTCTCTGGATCCTTGCCAAATGTGAGTCCACATATGTTGTCGAAGGTTAAGCGAAGCAATAATTCTTGCAAGTCCACCGAATGCTTCTCTGTAACTGCCTTGTCCAAAATGTTCCACAGACGATTCTTGATTGTCTGGTTCACCCATCGAGCCATGGCTTGCCGTAAAGTCCGAGTAGTGAACTCTAAAGCTGCAGTTTTGCGTTGAATGAGCCACGTTTCTCCATCACTATTAAAGATCCCCTGGCCTAAAAGATCATGAAACGCAGTTTGCCATTCGGGTCCTTTGGGATAGTTATCAAACTTGGTTCGAAGAATATGTTCCATGTTTTTGGGGTGGCAAGTGACTGTGTAGAATCCTTGTTTGCGAGCAAAGAAAGGAAGTGCTATTGTGCACGTCTGGTAGGTTCCGGCACCACCAGTTGCACGGAGGTTAGCAGCGAGCCAATCATGGAAATTTCTCCGGTTCACGAACAGTAATGGAAGGCTACCCACTATAGGCCATACTTTTGGGCCGGTAAGTTTACGGGCCAGGAGATAGAACCATAGAAGATAAACTGATGTAGCAGCTGCGAGGGTTAAGAGGAAAGGCAAGGTTTCCATGTCAAGGTTTGGTGTATTTTTCTTTTTCTTTTTTTTGACAGGGGCTGCAGAGGACACTGAATGAGAGGGATTGTATAAAGAGGTTCTATATATAATATGGCATTGAAGGGAAGTCTTAGGAGCAGTTGTTAGGAAAATTTGTGCATGGCGGTCACTGCTGGGTTGATAGGAACTGTGAGAGAGAAGGCACACGAAAACCATGCAAACTAATTTTAGTGGTCTTATTTCTGGTCACCCGAGTAGGTGCGCAATGTGCCAAACACTCGCTGCCATTGTTTCAGAGACTTTCTGCCCGCAAACAGACCCCAACAAGTTTCTAATCTGGAATGGTTAAATATTTTATCCTATTTGTTGAGGTATTTTGGAGTTTTTCTCCCCATCAACACAGTAAATAAACTTATTTTTCAAATTAACACGGTTAAAAAATTAATTTCTATTCTAGCTTATGAAGTTGCGCATGTAACACGTGCGCAATATCTGATGGCGCACACGCGCCACCAACGCTTTAGATGAAGTTGCGCATGTAACACGTGCGCAATATCTGATGGCGCCCACGCGCCACCAACATGTAATTATTTTGAAGAATTGCAGGTTCTCAGTGGCTGACACAACTTTTTCAGTGGACCCTCCCTTCAGCTTTTTCATGCAAAATAATAATAAAAAAGCTTCTCGGGGTACTCAATAAACGCTCCAAATCGTATGAATGGACCAGGAATGAATAAATGATAGTGTAGCCATGTAATCATGAACTTCTTTATTTTATATTAAAAAAAAAAACATAACTTTTAAAACTACTTTTTTTTTAGCTTTAAAAAAACCATAAACGGTTTTTATTTTTGTTTTCAAGAATTTAAAAAAGAAAAAAACACCGAATGAAATAAACCAATGACCAGCACTTCTTCAAAATAATCAGCTTGTACTGCATGCACGACGTATATAAATTTCAGCACCTAGATGTAAAATATTATTTTTTAATGTAATTTATTAAATGAAAGTTTTTTGAACTTAAAACTTGTACATATTTATATTATTTTATATTTAATTGTTATCAAATAAATAAAAATGCATGGTGAGATTCGAATTCGTGACTGCTTGGTTATCAAGATTTTAATATAATATCAAAAAATCATCTCAACTTAAAAACTTAAACTGTTAGATGAGATTTCAAAATATATTTACATTCATATAGTACATGCACACGATTAATAAATTATATATTTAATACATGTGAAAACTACTAAAAAATACTTTTGTGTGGGAAAATACCCCACCTTTTGTCCTTGATAATCTCTATAAGGAAAAGAACAGCACATGTTCTCTCATGTAAACCACACACATAAAAAAAAATGCTTTCAGAATGATGCACTTTTTTATAGACAGAAGATGATAGTTTTCCTCAACGAATAAGAAAATGATAATTATCTCTTATGAAAGACATTATGACATCTACTCATCACATGCGTGGCCGTACGTTGCTTAGAATTCATTTTCACTAGAATTTATCCCACATAATGTTTTTTGATATAGACATTCGCAAATCAATTATCTCTTCGGTTATTCCAAATTATATATAGTAAATCCATTAATGATAATAAGAGGATGTACGATGCAACCCTGAGAAGTATAAAGGGTCTAGATTTACTTTTTAGAGATCACCAGTTTGAATTCCATAGATTTCTGGGCCATCAAAAATTTACATAGTTATTAATTTTAGAACCCATAGAATTATTCGATGCAGGGGTTAATTACATGTTCATAGTTTTTCAATCTAGCCATCCAAACCCTAAAGAGCCAGGGATGCGAGGCTGCCTTAGAATAGTTAATTTAGAATTCATTTTCACTAGAATTTATCCCACATAATGTTTTTTGGTATAGACATTCGCAAATCAATTATCTCTTCGGTTATTCCAAGTTATATATAGTAAATTCATTAATGACAATAAGAGGATGTACGATGCAACCCTGAGAAGTGTAGAGGGTCTAGATTTGCTCTCTAGAGATTACTAGTTTGAATTTCACAAATCTCTGGACCATCAAAAATTTACATGGTTATTAATTTTAGAACCCGTAGAATTATTCGATGCTGGGGTTAATTACATGTTCATAGTTTTTCAATCTAGCCATCCAAACCCTAAAGAGCTAGGGATGCGAGGCTGCCTTAGAATAGTTAGTTTCGAAGACAGGCTAGCTGTTAATTATTCCAGAAGCATTTCCGCAATTAATTTGCCGACTGTGCATGTTCTAGAAATTAAGAGAGTTGTTAGAGACGGTTGACCCGCAATGAGAAAAAGGGGATTGCTCTAAGAGCTGGAGAAGATCTCTAGATTAAGCATGCATGCAACGAGAGGGAAACAAGCAGCCGAGGCTTGTAAATAAGTTGATTTGACTAACAAGTGTAGTGGTTCTGAGAAGAGAGGAAACGTCGAGAAAAAGACATTAAAAAGCTCACCCTAACGTTGCCTTTTCTTAGGGAAAACTGACACCAACTCCTTGAATATTAGCTGACGTCTAATCCTTATTAATCATCTCCAAATTAAAAGCTTATAATTAATCATACAAATTTCCCTTTAACTCTTTGCACTTCACCTGTTATTTCCACAACAATCTCAACCGCTCTCTCTGCACGCACCGCCACTGCCAATATGTCACATTGCAACATAACC
>Ga0325401_1005207_pt1 | contig 12403 bp, 12 predicted proteins | sample PopdelMetagenome_FD_205666 | JGI IMG/M metagenome (GOLD analysis project Ga0325401, IMG submission 205666) | Populus deltoides microbial communities from Bellville, Georgia, United States - Xylem-PdKOR-R2 | ecosystem: Host-associated > Plants > Phyllosphere > Stem > Wood/Secondary xylem | place...
TTTTAAAATTGAACTCACATATTTAAATTAGTTTTTGTATTTAAATTTTTTTATAGTATTAATTTGAATTTTAAATAAAATTTAAATTATAAAAGAATTGACGTAAACAAATCAGATTTGAAACCTTCTGATTTGTTACGATGATTCTAAAGAAAAAATAATATTAAAAAATACCGCTCTTTCTTTTATTCAAAAACCATACAAAGTAACTCTCTCATCTCATCACCCTTTCTTTCGTGTCTTTGACTCCACTTTCTCTAACCACTACTTTCTTGTAAACAAAAACTTCAGGTTTTTTTCACTTATTTTGAATTTGAAATTTTTTATTGGTGATATCTTTGAAATTATTAGAACTATAAATTATGGTTATTTTTAAAATTATTAATATTTTTAAAATTATACTAGTCATTAACTTGTTTATTTAATAATGTGATTTTTACTATTTTGATATCTATTTTATTTAAGTTTGATTTGAGAAAAACTCAATAATTTTTATTCAATACTTCTAATTTTTTTTCTCAATATTCCAATGAAATGACTTTGAAATAATCCATAGAACACAGGATATGACACCTTAAATTGGAACTTAGTTGACTTTTTCTAAAGTCTAAACCAACCCATTAATCATTGTCTTGTGAATTTGTTAATAGTTTGACAACAAATAATTGACTGGAGAGTTTTTCTTCTTCTTCTAGAGTAACCTTTCAATACTTGATTTAAAGTGATAACTAAGTTTTACTATGATAATAATAATATTTTTATTATTATTTAATTAATTTTTATTTGACAACCCATTCATGTTTTTAGTTTATTTAATTATTTTTTTATGTTCTTCAAATACATTCAATCAATATATACATTTTTTTCTATTCAAAATCGAACTGATACATCAAATCAAAGGGAGAAAATCTCAATATGTAAATTATAAGCCATAAGTTTGCTTTTTTTTTTTTAATATTTCAAGTTAGAGTTTTAAAATTAATATTTATTTTTCTTAACAAATTAGATGGTTTTGGTACCGGTTGAAAATACATTCCTCGTTGGTCTGTACTTTTAAAAAAACACGTGCGGGTGAAGTGGCTTTCGTGCAGCTGTTTCAGTTTTGACTGTCTGTTAGGTTTAACTGTTTGACCAATAAAAACCAATCATGAGCGTTTGATGTTTTGATCGGACGGCTAGAAACAGATAACGTGTAGAGGGTACGCTTGGCCGCACGTGACCATGTATTAGTTTTACAGCTGTAAAGGCTGTAATGATGGACTCTTGTCCTAAAACCAACCACAACCAGACAAACAAGTGGTCGCAACTGTCGCTGTAAAAAGTTGAAAGAGTCACGGTAAAACAAAATAGTCCACCCCACAATGGTGAAAACTGAAAAGTACTCGACTTGGCAAAAGAGTCATGATTCCCCAACACAACCTTCAAACAGAATTTTGAAAATTTTAAAGTGATTTTTGTCTTACGCTTTTTTTTTTTACATTTTAGTAGCTTTACGAGAATATATTCAAATTAAAATTATTAGTGATTTTAATGGTTTGGGAAAATAAGAATTATTAAAAAACATTTAAAAAATTCAGCTAAAAAAAATCTCTTTAAAGTAATTTCCTGAGTGAGCTTTTTATTTTGACTTTCATAAAAATCTAAAAAAATATTAATTTAATTTTTTAAAATAAAAAGTATTTTTAAAAATATCAGCGAAAGACTAAGTTTTCTTTATTGAAAAATTTATAAGATTACTTAAATACACTATGTATTTAAATACACTATGTATCTAAATACCAATGATTAAAAAGTTTACATACCAATCAAGATAATTTTTTTAATAATATTAATAAGATATTCTCTATATCAATTCGATCCATTTAAATAAAAAAAATCTAATATAACAACAAAACATTGTTCATACTTGAGCTTGAAAATCTAGTGTATATTTAGTAACAACATGCAGAATGCTTTTTTGTAAAAATGATACAGAAGCCAACGGGGAGAGCAAAAGACAGGCAGCCTTGGAATAAATTCTCTCATCCACCCCGCTCTTACCACTCTCCTCTCTCTCTCTCTCTCTCCACCATGAAATCAAACTTTCTGGAAACAGTTAAGAACCCATAAATCCAATTCCATTGTAGTTTAAGCCACTCCCATTTAATTCCAAGGAATTCAATTCAATTGAATACCCTAAAAAAAACATTTCTTTTCCAAGAAAAAAATGGTTTCCCTTGAAGATTCCCACTCCCAACACTCCACTTCCAGTCGCTTCCCCTTAACCTCTTCCCCTTCCTCCTCCAAAATCATCCACCGACACGTCGGCCGTTCCATGCGCACTGTCCGTTCTACTCTCTTTCAGACCGACTCATCCTTCAGCAACTCAGCTGCTTCCACTCCCTTTGTGTCTGAAAACTTGACTGAGTCTGTCATCGACATGCGACTCGGCGAACTCGCGGCAACCTTAAGCATACATAGTAATAATATTAGTAATATTAAGAATAAGACGTCGTCTTCGTCGGCATCGCCAGCTAAATCTGCTGAGGAGTTTCTTGATATTTCAGAAGCTTTTTCTGATTTCTCAGGCTGTAGTTCTGATATTTCTGGAGAACTGCAACGTCTTGCATGCTTGCCGTCGTCTCCGCTGCATCGTGATGGAGAGTTGGAGAGGAAGAACCCTTCAACGGAAATTGTAGCCGAGCCCTGTCATGGGTTTTTACAGAGAGAATCCTTTTCTACGGAAATCATTGAAAGTATTTCTCCCGAAGATCTTCAGCCGACGGTGAAGATCTGTGTTGATGGGTTGCAGTCCCCTTCGATTCTTGTCAGAAGATCTGCTGCGGAGAAGTTGAGGTTTTTGGCAAAGAATAGAGCGGATAACCGGGCGTTGATTGGTGAGTCGGGGGCGATTTCTGCTTTGATCCCTCTGCTTAAGCAAAGTGATCCGTGGGCGCAAGAACATGCGGTGACAGCCTTGTTGAATTTATCATTGTACGAGGAGAATAAGAAGAAGATTACGAAATCGGGTGCTATTAAGTCTCTTGTTTATGTGCTTAAAACTGGGACTGAAAATGCTAAGCAAAATGCGGCCTGTGCGTTGCTTAGTTTGGCGTTGATTGAAGTGAATAAGAGCTCGATTGGAGCTTGTGGAGCGATACCACCATTGGTATCGCTTCTAATTAATGGTTCTAATAGAGGAAAGAAAGATGCGTTGACGACATTGTATAAGATTTGTTCAATAAAGCAGAATAAAGAGAGGGCTGTCATTGCTGGGGCAGTTAAGCCATTGGTGGGGATGGTGGTGGAGGCGGGGGCAGGTATGATGGCTGAGAAAGCAATGGTGGTGTTGAGTAGTTTGGCTGCAATTCAAGAAGGGAGAGATGCTATTGTTGAAGAAGGCGGGATTGCTGCACTTGTTGAGGCTATTGAAGATGGTTCTGTTAAAGGGAAAGAGTTTGCTGTTGTTACTTTGTTGCAATTGTGTAGTGATAGTGTTAGAAATCGTGGGTTGCTTGTTAGAGAAGGAGCGATTCCTCCTCTTGTTGCACTTTCCCAGAATGGGAGCATTCGCTCTAAGAACAAGGTAAATTTTTTCTTAATTCTGATGGATCGAGTATTAATTTCACAGCTTTTCAAGTTGATTTTTAAGCCCAATGGTCCTTTGTTTGTGTTATTAATGTTGTGATGGGAGTGTTGTTGATGGTAGTGGTGGTGTTGGTGCAGGCTGAGAGGCTACTTGGGTACTTAAGAGAGCCAAGGCAAGAAGCTGCTTCATCTTCAAGCCCTTGAAGAAGTGGTGGATTTTGAATGTTTACTATTCTTGGATAGGTAATTGCTAGTACTGATTAGAATGAGTGGTTGGTTGTCATTGGTTTGTGTGTATATAGGCAGTGTTTTTTTTATGGTTTTGTACAGTGTGTTTGAGAAATCTGAGGGATTGATTAGCGAATGGGAAATTAGGGTAAGCTAGGGAGTAATAATTCTAGACTGACTTGTTTTAGATGTATGAGTTTGACTTAAACTAGGTTTTGGAAGTTGGGGTCTGTAATTCTGATGGGTTTTCCAGAGGAGGAATACTTGCTTGCTTTGTGGGCTTTGGTTGGTTGATGATGAAAATTAGGGTCTTGTTCCTTGTGTTTTGCTTGGAAGACCCAAGTTCTGTTTACTGATTGTCCTGTTTAAACCAGTGAAGATAAATGCTACTACTTGGAGCATGTTTTGTTGCATCTTGTAGCTTGAATTCTATGTATGCTATTGATTTCTGTTTTTGCTAATAAGCAATTTAGATTGAGTTAGATCTTATGCTTAAGATTGTGACAGATTCTATGTTCTTGATCTCTCCTTGTGACGCCTAGTTCTTGTCTCCTTTAGACATGCCTGGAAAAGGTCTGAAAATGAAAGACTGGTTAAATCTGATATCTGGGAGATGTAATCTTTGCAATCTTTTACTTTCTATGGTCATGTCGATTTCTGTCTAAGAAAGATCAGGCAAGAAATCTTTGAAATCTTGTAATGATGATAAGGACTCCTGGACATTCACTCAGACAAGAATTATCCCGAGTGCTGTGATTTTGTTGCCCTGGCAATCTGTTACTTCCTTCCTCCATAGATTACCACTAAAACTCTCTGCTACCTAAGGGAAGGCTGTGGCGTCATCATTTATTTGATGGAATTGGATGTAAAGGTTGAGAGAGAGGTATTATTTATTTGATGGAAGCACATGAACATGCATGGTAGGTCCCTATGATTTGCTCGTCTTTGGTGTAAAATCGTTTTTTCTGCTGTGTGCTTTCCATCACCACCTGTCTTTCTGTTCTACTTGCTATGATCTCTACTGAGAAAGTCCACCACCTACTGCAACCCCACCATGGATTTCCTTACAGCTTATAAGATATGATATCTTTATTATCTTTCCTTGTCGATGTTCATTGTGCATTAGCTGGCAGAGCAGGTATGTCTTGGACCAAAAGACCAAATTCAGGCAGTTCACTGACATGATTTATGTTTTCAATCTTCAAAACGAATAACTTGCAACTTATCATGGATATTAGGCCAACTAACCGTCCTCTCACCAGCAACAGTCTCTTACTGTAGAAGGATGTTTCCCTTGATGCAAATGCTACAACCTTTCTCTGCATCACCATCCATGGTGAATTTCGGCTGTCATGCTGCAACAAAACCTTTGGTAATGAATAATTTCGATGCAAACAGTGCCATCAAACAAGGATTGCTTTTCTCATGGCTGGACTTGGATCCATGTGTCATTGATGGAGATTATTTTAATGTTCCAGACAATTTGATGTCAGAGTGGTTAAACATTTCTGTGTATTTTGTCTAACTCATTAATGTGGTGGATGATTTTTGGAAGAAATGGAAACTCTTATCCAATCAGTTTCTGCCGCCATCACAAACTTCCTAGTCAAAGCAAACTACAGGTTTTTGATGTAGGCAAAAAAAAGGCCTAAATTATATATATATATATATTGAAAAGACAGAAACGTTGATTGCTTAAAGAAATAGACACAAAAAAGCTATCTTCGGATAATTTAAGAATGAAATTTTTGTACTTTTAAAAATAAAAAAGAATACTGATTGGAGAAGAGGTTTTTTTTTTTTTTTTTTAATCTATCTGTCTATCAAGACCCTTCAGGCCACTTCTTTTTTGGGCCGAGGTGTTTCATTGTCAAGGTTGGCCCTATATCAAGATGGTCTAAAAAGATCTCGTATTAAATGAGTCAATTCAAGCTATCATTTTTCTTAAAAAATAAATCATAAGAATAAAATACCGATTTTATAAAATATAGCTCAAGCAAAGCTCTAAATTCAGGTCAAATTTTATAACCATAGTATTACGTAAATTATTTACAATTCATATTATATGATTATATATGTATAAAAATTCTTTTCCCTTTTCGAAAGTTCGAGTATATTCCTTGTTAAGAAAAAAAAAACCCGCTTAAACATTTCATGTCCTGCCATTTTTCCGAGTCCAAGTTCATTGAAGTGTAAGATAGTTCTGCAAGTCAAGTGTCGGATCCTTTTTTTGCTTCTACGCGGTTGGTTGCAAGCAGATATGAAACATTGCAAAGCATGAAGAGCATTTACTATTAACAAAGAGATAACACCACAATTGTTGATCAAGTAGGATTTTTAATTACAGTTACGTTACATGGCTAGTAGTTCTCCATTGGAAACAAGAGGTTTGCCAATGGTGGAAATTGTTCATTACAGTAAACACTTGATCTGGGTGCTTGTAAGTGATTCCTCAATATATAGGCAACGTAGTTATGTGGATTCAACTTGGTCCTTGGATTTTTCTTTCTTTCCTCCAAATAAGCGTGGTCTGTAGCCATCCTCTAGCAACTTCTCCACCTCCTCAAATTGCAGGCCTTTAGTTTCAGGGACTAGGAAGTAGATGAATATGAGGCTAATGGTGGAAATTCCGGCGAATACGAAGAATGTGCCACCGGCACCAAGAGCTTCCGTGAGACTTAAGTAAGACTCGCTCACGATTAGATTTGAACACCAATTGGACACAGCAGCAATGCCTCCACCAACACCTCTATATCTCAACGGATAGATTTCTGAGTTCACAATCCATGGTACGGTTCCCATTCCAGGTGAATAGGAAATGATGTATAGTCCAAGGAGTATAACAGCAAGAAATCCGAACTTGCTTGGGCAACCCTTCTCGAAAAACACACGATTTTCAGCACGGCATTCACCCCTTACAACCTTGGATGAATCCAGGCAGGCTCCAGGATGGAACTGATAGTGTAAAAAATAAATATCAATACCAGTTTGACAACATGAAAACTTCAAAGTCTATAATGTAATCAAATTAACAGTAACATTTCACTTAATGTGGCTAGGAATCATGTAAGAAGATTACGCATTGTATTGCTGAAGGACTGAGAAAGGTGAGTGAACTTACTTCGCTAGCTGCATTAGCACAGAAAGCACAATCTGCTTTCAAGCAAGTCATACAGCTCCACCTTGGTGCATCTGGGGCTGTCAGGTATGCTGAGCAAGTAGAGTTTGAGCCAAAGTGAGCTGACTCAATTCCACTGATTTTCGGAGCATGGCTCGAAGCTTCCATAAATACAACTGATAAGATCACGAGGAAGAAAATGATTCCAATCATTGAAACGAGCATCAGCCTTCTCCTTCCATATCTGTCGACAAAACACATGCTAACAATGGAGCCAACAGCATTCAGGCCAGAAGTGATGAGAGAGAGTGCCAATGCAACAGAGTTCGAAGCAAATCCAGCAAACTGCACTATGGTCGGGGCATAGTACATGACTGTATTTATACCCACAAATTGCTGAGCAACTTGGACAGTGATACCGGCATAAAGTCCCCTGCGAACTACACGGTTTTTCAACGCACCCTTCACTTTAGTTATCATGCCTTCTCCAAGGGCAGCTTCATCAGCCTTCTCAGCGTCAACGGATAGTTTCAAGGCATTCAACTCATCTTCAACCTCATGTGCAGGATAGATTTTCTCCAAGATTGCCCTCGCCTCATCTACCCTATCCTGAACAAAACGTAAACAAATAGATAAGCGGTTACAAGCACATAATGTTCACCATCTTAAGGAAGATTAAACTACATTGCAGTAGCAAAAATGTGTCTTTAAATAGGGAGAATCCATCAAAGATAATTTGCAGACCAGATATCTACAGCCTAGTTACTCTGAGATATCACAAAGGACCACAGGGTCATGACTAGTCTCCGAGGACAGCATAAATTTTGCGAGATAGCAAATATCTGTTTTATGTATTAGAATAGATATAACTATGTGGGAAATTTCTCCAAGGAGCATGATCAGAACCTTTCTGTAGAGCCATCGGGGCGACTCGGGAAGTGAAAGCATCAACACAAACTGAACCAAAGCTGGGATTCCAGCAACTCCGAGCATCCATCGCCAGGTTCCAGGAGCCTGAAACATATGTTGCAACCTTAAAAATCCTGTTAACTTTGAGAGGTTTGGGAGCAAGTAGTGGTTGCCAGTACACATACCTTGGTGAAAGCAAGATTGATTAGATAAGACAAAAACTGCCCTCCAGTAATCAGCAATCCATTTGTGCTAACGAGTGCTCCTCGAATTCTTGCAGGTGAAGCTTCTGAAATGTAAAGAGGAGCGGTCATGGATGCCATTCCCACTCCCAAGCCAACCAGAATCCTTCCGATAATAATAACCCAGGGATTTGGAGCTACAGCCATGACAATTGCGCCGAAGAAGAATACGATATCAGCACCTAAAATTGCCACTCTCCTGCCCCACCTGTCATTCATATATCCACCAAATGCAGCACCAATAATAGCTCCAGCGACAGCCATACTCACGATGGTTTCCTGCACGATACAAAACAACCTTATCAAAGCATGAGCATAGGCAATATACAACTATCTCTTGACCCTGTCTCTCAAGAAACTCAACATAGTATATCATATCCTAACTCGCCTGCATCCATGTATTTTTGTCAACATCTTCGAAGTCATCACGAATGTAAAGCAATGCGCCAGAAATAACTCCTAAAAATTTCCATAAGAAACAATTAATTATGAACTTTCCCCAAGTCAATAACACATACCTTAGATCACAAATTAAAGCAAACTTATTACGGTAACGTTATGAGACAGATACGGAGATAATAGAGACAAGGGGGACATGCCCCTTGTCGTTCCTTTTTTGAAAGGAAGGAAATTCACTCAAAAACCGTCTCTGTCTTCGTCCCTCTAACCAAACAATTTTTATCCCTTCTGTGTATGTCTCCTGAACACTAACCAAATGCAACATAAGAGACAAAATAAGCTTATAAAATCTATCCCGGAATAACTTAATGTAACCTGTATCATAACCAAAAAGAAGCCCTCCAATGCCAGCTGAAAATGCAAGCCTCATAATATATGGAGTCTTCCATACAGTCTTCCAGCATTCTGTAAACTCTGTCTTGTCAGCTGTGGTAACTCCTCCTTCCACCATTTTTGCAGATGGAAATAGATTTCAACAAAGTTAACTTATGAATTGAGTGACAATCTGCAAATACGCAACCATGAAGATGATCAGAACCTTAAAAACCTTGACAACTATTATTTCAGCATAAAACTTTGAACTGATCAAATTAAGAGTCTTGATCACTTTCTATATAATGAAAAAAAAAAAAAACTGAATATTGATCTTATTATTGTGATACCAATTATCGAACACCAATCGTTGAAAATACTAAAATATTTAACCTTTCAAGTACTTATTCATTGATTCAACACTCTTTACTTTTGCATGCGAAGGGTTACTTCCTGTTTTCTCTAATGGATATGTTCATTGTACTTGTATTGAACATCACAGTACTTTTTTGATACGGCATTTAAGAAGATAAAATTTATTAAAATTTGGTGAAAATGATTTGGATTTCTCGATTTTAGATTGCAAGTAATTACGGATTCGTATTAGAAATCTGACACAACAGTGAAATTCTTGGCAGGTTGAAATTAATCATCTTGGAAACACAATCTCTATTTTAAATGGATAAATCCAAAAAATAAAATTAAAAAAAATATTCATGAATTGGATAAACCAAACAAAAACCAAACACCAATATTTCTTATCTAAAAATAAGAGAAATGGTGCTTGTACTTCTTTTCATAGCCCAACAAAACCATTTCCATAGAAAAAATAAAAATAAACAAAGCACAAGAAATAGCCTATAAGACTGAACACAGTTCAAAAGAAATTAAAGTAAATTTCAATACCAGAAATGATCTTACATAAGGGCTTCTTTTTGTTGGCTCTATAAGTTATTTGTCCTACAGACTGTTTGTTCTTCAATCTAAAGGCAATGGCTGCATCAAGAACATGCTGTTCTTTGCATACAGACCATTGAAGATGAACCTGTCTCCTGTTTATTTCCCGGCACCTTGTGAGATGGGATAACAAGAGCTAATTTCAAAGGTTAATTGTCTTTTTATGTCTGCCTTTTTTCCATCTTTGGAAGGGTTTTACTTATTTTGAGTCCATGCTTATCTCTTATCCATGGATTTTTATAGCCTTTAAATTCGGAAACTGATATTATATAGGGTGTACTTAGTTGCAATCAAACCGAGTCCACAGGTCCTCCAGGCTGTGCCACTTTTCCTCCCATATCTATCTACGACAAGCATACTGATGATGGATCCGAGAGCATCGAGGCCAGGAGTAACCAGAGAAAGGGCTAAGGCCACTGATTTAAAAGCAAATCCAGCAAACTAAACTATAGTCGGGGGAATAGTACATGAATATATTGATGCCTTGCTGAGCAACTTGAACTACAATGCCTGCATAGAGTCCCCTGCAGACATCCCTAGTCCACCCTCTTTCAGTTTTTCCCTTTAGATAACAAATAAGAATAATTGACCATCAATTTTGCAACTGCAACGTAAGGATCCAATCAAGGAGATAAAACATTCAAGGATCAATATGAAAAAAATCACCTCTTAAATCTATAGTGATTTGTGAAAAAGGGCAGTAAAAAAATATATAAAGTAAAACTCTTCTCCTCTTAGTTTCGTTATAATTATAATGAGTCAACATTAGTAATATTGAATATTAGATATAATTACAGAACTTAATTAAGAGATCGAACTGTTAATGATTTAAGTCGCAGGTCAAATGAATCAGCTTAAACTACGGTTTAAAAAAATCTTATTGTTTTTCGTAAAAAAACAAAGATCAATTTAATGTAAAACTTGGCTAAATTTACTATTGTCAATTTAAACCAAGTTTTGAGTTGATAGAGCATTAATTGAATTCACCCTTCAAGTCAAAATTTTATAACTATTGTCTTACATAAGTTATTTACAACTCAGTTATATATGTATAAAAAACTTCTTTATCATTTCAAAAGTTTGAGTATATTATTTGTAACAAGGAAAAAAAGAAACCGCTTTAACATTTCTACACTTGCTGACCCAAGTTTGCACTTCCCGAGGTAGGATTTTCATGGCCGCAATCTGAAAGCTAGTCCAGGTTCATTGAAGTGAAAGGTAGTTCTATAAATTGCAAAGCATGAAGAACATTTACTATTAACAAAAAATTAAGACCACAATTGTTGATCAAGTAGGATTTTTAATTACAGTAACATGGCTATGTAACATTCAATAAAGCTAGTAGTTCTCTATTGGAAACAAGAGGCTTGCCTAGCTTTATTCATTATCGTAAACACTTGATCTGGGTGCTTGTAAGTGATTCGAAATATGAAACCTAGGCTGTTAGAACAATTCTTTTACGCAGATTCAACTTGGTGCTTGGATTTTTCTTTCTTTCCTCCAAATAAGCGTGGTCTGTAGCCATCCTCTAGCAACTTCTCCACCTCCTCAAATTGCAGGCCTTAGGTTTCAGGGACTAAAAAGTAGATGGATACGAGGCCAATGGTAGAAATTCCAGCGAATACGAGGAATGTGCCACCGGCAACAAGAGCTTCCGTCAGACTTATGTACTTATGACTCGCTCACGATCAGATTTGAACACCAATTGGACACAGCAGCAATGCCTCCACCAACACCTCTATATCTCAACGGATAGATTTCTGAGTTCACAATCCATGGTACGGTTCCCATTCCAGGTGAATAGGAAATGATGTATAGTCCAAGTAGTATAACAGCAAGAAATCCGAACTTGCTGGGGCAACACTTCTCGAAGAACACACGATTTTCAGCACGGCATTCACCCCTTACAACCTTGGATGAATCCAGGCAGGCTCCAGGATGGAACTGATAGTGTAAAAAATAAATATCAATACCAGTTTGATAACATGGAAACTTCAAAGTCTATAATGTAATCAAATTAACAGTAACATTTCACTTAATGTGTGGCAAGGAATCATGTAAGAAAATTATGCATTGTATTGCTGAACGGCTGAGAAAGGTGAATGAACTTACTTCGCTAGCTGCATTAGCACAGAAAGCACAATCTGCTTTCAAGCAAGTCATACAGCAACTCCTTGGTGCATCTGGGGCTGTCAGGTATGCTGAGCAAGTACGTAGAGTTTGAGCAAAAGTGATAGAAATTAATTGTATGTGTTTACAAAAATCATGGTCTTTATTTCCATCAAGGAAATTCACAAAGTCAATCATATTATATATATACCTTGATTTGTAATTGCAGATCATCTTTCATAATAAGAAAGACAATAAATAATTTTTCCTATTCTTTGACGGAAGAATATATATATTCTTGCGTGGACTGATAAAAAAAAAAGACATTATTTTTTTTCAAATACCTGATATGAAATCCTTGATATATTGATAGAAATTATTTATCTTATTAATTTGAAAAACAAGATTACATTATTAATTCTAATATGATGTTGAAATTGGTTATATTGATAAAATAAATAATTAAAAAAACATTATTAAAATTAACATGATGTTTATTTCT
>Ga0325401_1005210_pt1 | contig 12401 bp, 14 predicted proteins | sample PopdelMetagenome_FD_205666 | JGI IMG/M metagenome (GOLD analysis project Ga0325401, IMG submission 205666) | Populus deltoides microbial communities from Bellville, Georgia, United States - Xylem-PdKOR-R2 | ecosystem: Host-associated > Plants > Phyllosphere > Stem > Wood/Secondary xylem | place...
TATTGATTGATTGTTTCAATTAAGTCCCCCACTTGCTCAGATTTTGATAAACCAATCGTCATGCATTTTATCCAAACAATAATCTAACCTTAATTACTAAGAACGGGGAGTAATTAAAAGCACATGTCTTAATTAAGAAGTCACACGCTACTTTGTATTAATTAAACCCACATGCTTGACTTTGAAAATCTTTGATCCTTTATTATATATTAATGTTAAATGTTACATTATTAGGCCAAACAAAGACTAAAAACATTGTCTCCATTATGCTGATTTTTCACATGTTTTTTTGGTAATAGTCGGAGCATGATGCACTAAAAAATTATATTAAACAGGGGTCATTAAAAACCCTCTTATCATAGCGAAGTAGCTTGTTTATTTTTATTTATTTTATTTTAAATTAAATATTTTTTAATGTTTTTAGATTGTTTTGATGTGCTGATATTAAAAATAATTTAAAAAAATAAAAAAATATTATTTTAATTTATTTTCAAGCAAAAAATATTTAAAAAACCCGTTATAAAAACCAAAATGACCTAGCCAATCTACAGTATTAATTATTGACTTCCCGGTATGATGGCTGAACGTGAGCATCCCATTCTCTAGACAAAAACTCTCTTGCCTTGGTGATTAAGACTTCATATATATGTTACTTATACCACACGAATCATCAAAGAATTTAATGCCACCCAAAAAGAAGCCTTGTCACACGTACAAATTAATTTCCTTGAGGATATAAAATCCTTTATATAATCACAACATGGACTAAAATTAACTATATATTAAAAAACATGTGATGTGAGTGACTTGGTGGTTAAGAACTTAGTTAAGATGAAAAAATGAGTATTCGAAGCAAGTCTTATCTTGCAAAAGAGGGTATGACTGGACTGGATGTTCATAGTCAGGTCAAATTATTTTTCAAATCTTTAATTTTATCAAAGAAGTGACTCTGTGGTGGTAAGACAATCGTTGTTAAACCCGGTTATTCTAGAGAAATTAGGATTGTACTATATTTTTTTTAATTAGATAAAATATTAATAATTAAAATATAATTAACTCGGTCAAATTCAATCAATTAATTAAAATTAATTTTTTTAAAATAAAATAATATTATTTTAATAAAACTAAATGGCCCGAGCTCTTTTCCAATCGAAGTAGGTCTAGCATCTGGAATAGTAAGATTTTAGATTCAATATTTTTTACCAAAAAAAAGAAAGAAAATATGCATGTCATGGTACATTGATTAGTAATTTCGTAATTATATTCATAACCACTTCACCTATAAATTATTCCTGAAAACTAGTGGTTGTAAACTTGGTTCCTCAAATGGGATTTTAATCTTCTGTTCTTTTTCTGCCCTTGTCCAAACTTCGATGAGTTACCAGTGCTCATCTCATCTACAAAGTGACAAGACTTTAAACAAGGCATATGACAGCAGCAGCAGCTAGCACATAAGAATAAAGACAGCACTGACAAGACTTTAAAACGGTTAATCAAATCAACTGGTTAACAAAATCCAACGTTTGGAAGAATCTCTTTTGTCTAACCTGTCGATCAAACCTACCAGTTTTCTTTCCTTTTCAGATTCCAAGGACCAACCAATCAAGGCTTCTACAGATATCTTTTTGGATAATCTACATTCTCTGCCAGTAGTTTATACTTTATAGGTCAGTGTTCCAGAACTAGTTCTTGTTCTGTTTGCATTTGTGCTGGTATAATACTACACACTGCTGAAGAAACTGAGGTGAGAGGTAGTGAGCCATTTACAAATGGGAATGTTGAGTGAAGGCCTCACACAGGTATTGATACCTGCTGCTGCTCTGGTTGGGATCGCTTTTGCTTTGCTTCAGTGGTATTTAGTGTCAAAGGTGAAGGTTTCTGGTGATTATAGTAATGGTTATAGTGGTAAGTTAATTGAAGAGGAAGAAGATGGTATTGATAGTCTTGAGGTTTCTATCAAGTGTGCTGAAATCCAGAATGCTATTTCTGTTGGTAATCTCTCTATCTCTGCTTGTGATTCTTGATTTCATGGAGTTTAATTTGATTATATTATAGACCAAAGAAATTCTTCTGGATGGTTTTTTTTCCTGATAAAATATTTTATTTAGTTTAGGATGTTGAGTTCCATCATCTCTCATGCTAAAAAAGAAAGAATATTATGCTAGGGTTTTTATTTTCTGAATAAAAAAATGGAATGTTTTTGTCTGTTATGCTTTCTGGGTTTGATTTTGCTGGTGCTTCATAATGTATGTTTGCATGTGTCTGTTTCTGATTTTGTCTTCTCTGGTTATTCTTTGGCTAGTTAGCAACAACTTCTCTGTCCACTGTAGGCCAGTAACGTTGATGATCATCTGGATGATGAGCTCCTTGGCTCAATATATGGCAAAAATAAGCCTTTTGTCAATTTGGGATAGGCAACTTGGAAAGTTGAAAGTTTATCTTTGTTGACTCTTTGGATTGCCCTTCAAGTTCTGTGCTTTCTTGTTTTAAAGGCATATGCCAATTTATTGATGCTCTGAGTGCTGACACTTGAATTATAACTGGAAAGAGTATAAGCCAAATATCATCAGCATGCAGGTAGTGTCTTCAGTTCAATTGCACAGGTTTGATCCATCCTTTGATGGCTTTTAGAGCTCTTGGTAAAGTATATAAATGTTCTTGCATTGATGAGGAAACCATTTTGAGAATTGTGATGTTTATTTGACCTGATTTGTTGTCAGGGGCAACCTCGTTCCTGTTTACTCAGTACAAGTACCTCAGTGTCTTCATGGGAGTTTTTGCTGCCATCATATTCTTCTTCCTTGGTTCAGTTAAGGGATTCAGCACCAAAAGTGAACCTTGCACATACAGCCAAGGGAAACTTTGTAAACCAGCTCTTGCCAACGCTGCCTTTAGCACACTTGCTTTCTTGCTTGGTGCTCTTACTTCTGTCCTCTCAGGCTTCTTAGGCATGAAGATCGCAACCTATGCCAACGCCAGGACAACTCTAGAAGCAAGGAAGGGTGTAGGAAAGGCCTTTATTACAGCTTTTCGCTCAGGGGCAGTGATGGGTTTTCTTCTTGCTGCAAATGGCCTTTTGGTGCTCTATATCTCCATCATCTTATTCAAAATCTACTATGGAGATGACTGGGAAGGACTTTATGAGTCCATTACTGGTTATGGCCTTGGAGGTTCATCAATGGCCCTCTTTGGAAGAGTTGGAGGAGGTATATATACAAAAGCAGCTGATGTTGGGGCTGACCTTGTCGGAAAAGTTGAACGGAATATCCCTGAAGACGATCCAAGAAATCCAGCTGTAATTTCCTTGAGCTTCTATAAAACTCCTTGACTGATTATCATGATCAAAAGTTCATTCTCTGTGCCATTAACATTGATTGGTTGCAATGGTTGACGGTTTTATTACAGGTTATTGCTGATAATGTGGGTGACAATGTAGGAGACATTGCTGGGATGGGGTCTGACCTATTTGGATCTTATGCTGAAGCCTCCTGTGCAGCACTTTTTGTTGCTTCAATATCATCCATTGGTATTAACCATGACTACACAGCCATGTCCTATCCGCTGATTATAAGCTCAGTTGGAATTGTGGTTTGCCTGATAACTACACTTTTTGCAACTGATCTATCTGAGATCAGGGATGTAAGTCAAATTGAGCCATCATTGAAAAGGCAACTCGTTGTCTCAACGATTCTGATGACTGTTGGGATTGCCATGGTCAGCTTTTTCGCTTTGCCATCAGAATTCACTCTCTTCAATTTCGGAACCGAGAAGGCTGTCAAGAACTGGTACGCTACCCACCAAAAGTCTATTGCCTTTTTCCCTGGAATATTTTGTAGATTCCATTTTGTTGATTGAATTACGTATTACTGCAGGCACCTTTTCTTCTGTGTCACCATTGGCTTGTGGGCTGGACTTGTGATTGGATATACAACAGAGTATTACACTAGCAATGCCTACAGGTTGGTTATCATCTTCAAGAATCTCATTATCTAGCAAGTAGCCCTTCTTTTAGACTTGTAAACTGCTGCGTATAGTTGTTAGAATCACGGCTTTCAGGAAATACAAAACCTTTTTTAATTCATTGCCAGTGTCAGAAAATAGTATAATGATCGAGAATACGTGACCCTGGGATTGGCTTATAAAGTGTTTCTTCTGTTAAAAAGTATTCACCTGAGTGTTTCTATATTTTTCAAGGTCTTGCCTTAAATGCTTTGGATTTATGTGCATGTTGGATTCTGCAGTCCCGTGCAGGATGTAGCGGATTCTTGCAGGACAGGTGCTGCGACCAATGTGATTTTCGGGTTGGCTTTGGGATACAAATCTGTCATCGTTCCAATATTTGCCATTGCCATTGCTATCTATGTTAGCTTTAGCCTGGCCGCCATGTATGGAATTGCTGTGGCTGCTTTGGGAATGCTCAGTACCATCGCCACTGGTCTTGCAATTGATGCTTATGGGCCCATAAGTGATAATGCTGGTGGTATTGCAGAAATGGCTGGTATGAGTCATAAGATTCGTGAAAGAACGGATGCTCTAGATGCTGCTGGCAACACCACTGCTGCAATCGGCAAGGTAGGGCTACTAATCTGTTCTTTAACTGCCAAAATGCCAGTGACTCTTTGATTTGTTTTCCATGTTAGATCCCATGGGCTTGTGTTGTTTCCATAAGGACTCCTGCCACCACTTGATGATATCAAGTCGCAATAAATCCTTGTAACGTTTTGCTGCTTCATGCCCCAGGGTTTTGCTATTGGATCAGCTGCTCTTGTTTCCCTTGCTTTGTTTGGTGCCTTTATCAGCAGGGCTGGCATCAATACTGTCGACGTTTTAACCCCCAAGGTCTTCATTGGGTTGATCGTTGGGGCTATGCTTCCATACTGGTTCTCTGCCATGACAATGAAGAGTGTGGGAAGTGCAGCACTCAAAATGGTCGAAGAGGTTCGTCGACAGTTCAATACTATTCCAGGGCTTATGGAAGGTAGAGCCAAACCAGACTACGCAAACTGTGTCAAGATTTCAACTGATGCCTCTCTCAGGGAGATGATCCCACCTGGTGCTTTGGTTATGCTTACACCACTTATCACCGGAACCTTATTCGGAGTTGAAACTCTTGCTGGTGTTCTTGCTGGTTCACTTGTTTCTGGTGTTCAGGTGTGTTTTCATTGTTCATCTCCCCTAACAGAGCTATGTTACTATAGAACCATAGAAAACTTTGCTGGTGTTCAGAGTTAAGCAGAGTGTCTTTCTGTTCTCCTCTTATTAGGTTGCCATTTCGGCCTCAAACACCGGAGGGGCATGGGATAATGCCAAGAAATACATTGAGGTAAGAATTTTCGTTCTTGCAACTAAAACCAGTCTGCGAGATTTCTTAGCTATGTTGTGTTTGATCCTGGATTGCAATGTGGTTTAGGCTGGTGCATCGGAGCATGCAAAATCGTTGGGTCCAAAGGGTTCAGATGCACACAAAGCTGCTGTCATTGGCGACACAATTGGAGATCCCCTCAAGGACACTTCAGGCCCATCACTTAACATCCTGATAAAGCTGATGGCAGTTGAGTCGCTAGTTTTTGCTCCATTCTTCGCCGCTCATGGAGGTTTGCTCTTCAAATTTCTCTAATCGAGACCATCAAGCTGTCAGGACTGTTCAGGTACATACGTTGATCGTTGGTGAAGCAGCATCATCACCTAATTGAGCTCTCCTTGTCTGGTGATGGAGCAAAAATATATATACAAGGCTTTGATACCGCAATTGAGACAACTTCACAATAATTGAACAAGTTTCTAGTGTACATTAATTTCTTGTTTCATGTGTAGAATTCTGGTGATATTGTCTTCACCCTATGAACAATGTGCACATGAAGAGTCAAGCATGACTTCTTCTTAAATAATTTTATGCCTACTTGAAATTATAATAAAATAGTTTTTAGTTTAACTCTCGCAGGAAATCAAAATGAAATCACAGTCACAAAACCTAATTTAAAGTTTGACTCGATCCGAACCAGATTAACGGGTTGCTGACGAGTTAATTCAATATTTTATCAAAAAAACATGGTTATTTAAAACTAAAATTCGATACAACCATGCATGAAACTACATTATTGGACTGAAGCAACAGGCTCATCCTACAAGAGACAGTCAGTGGAGGTTGCCGTGGATTTTAAAATTTGGAACATGGAAAACTTCATCAGCAAATTTGGAAAGAGGCTGGCCGACTCTTTGCCAATATGCTACAGAGCATGGAGTGGCTTCCAATCTAAGCATCCAAGGCGGGAAATAAAATAAGTGCCAGAGCCCACCACCAGCTTGGATGAATTCAATGGCCTTCCAAAGTTATCTTACATGGTGGATTTTTTATTGCCTTTTTTTATATACTTTCTTAAAGGAATGTCCTCTTACCACACAAATGTTAGCATATCCCATTTTGCATTTGAAAAATTGGGTGCCTTTTGTGGTAAGATTTAAGAAGATAAAGGCACCATAGCTTTTGCAATTTGCATGGATTTGGCACTCGGTACCTAATTTTTGGTGTGCATACATGAAGATGGAAATGTGTTTTTTCATTACAAGGTTAATTTTTTTTAAAAATAAAAATAACAAAAATTAAAATAATATTTACTTATTTTCTCGAGAGATTAATATGATAGAAAAAATATAGACAACGAGATAAAATACGCATGTATTTGTGTATTTCTTGTTTTAAAGATATAGGAATCGACGTGATAAGAAAATATAAATAATAAAATAAAATTGATTTTGCTTCGTGGATATTTTATTTTTAAAGTATAAATTTTTATTTTAAAATTATTTAATAGAATATTTATTTTGTATTATTATTTTCTAACCAAATATATTTATTTCTAAATAGAAGCTTCTAGAGAGATTAGTAAGGTTGATCCACCACCTAACCAAAACTTAATAAAACTTTAAAAATCCAAACTCAAAACCAGATCAAACCTGCTTAACATTAAAAAAAAAAAAAAACCCTTCTAAATCGGCCCCACTTAATCCCAACCCACCAACCACCACCTGCCACGTGCTTACCTCTAACAAAAAAGGAAAATCCCAAAATCCCACAACAAATTTGCTTCCATTTACCAATCCCTCACTTCCACGTCACTCCAATGACACTCCAAATCCTACACGTCAACTTCCTATTCGTCCACATAACCACGCGGAAATTCACGAAAACGCTCCTCTATAAAAATCCTCCAAGGATCGCTCTCCCAGTGTAATCTGCTCCATTTTCAACTAAAATGGCAAACCCTAAAATCCTCCCTCTGATTCTCTCCTGTCTCTTCGCGATCGCATCTGCTAAAGTCTTCTTCGAAGAACGATTCGAAGGTATAATTATACGTAACCGCATAAATCTACCTATTCGTGTGTTAGCTAATAAACTTGTGATTTGATATAGATCGTTGAATTTGCCTCACATTTTGATTTGATTCGATCGGTCTTTTTTTTCGTGTTTCATTTCGGTATTTTCGGCATTTATATAAACGTATAGATGTACGTATTTGTGTGCGTATTAATTTAGGAGTAGTGGTTTTAGTGTAGTTAGTGATCTAGATTGGTTTCGATTTGATTGGTAAAGGATCGGTGATTGTGTTTGATGTGTGGATCTGGTGGTTTTGGAGTGGTGACTTGGTTAATTATAGAGTAATTGAGGTTAAAACTGGAATAATTTTGTTTAGATCCGTTACTGTTTTATGGTTCTGTATAGTAGCTGATGATGATTGTGGTGGTTTTATGGATTTTATTGCTGTAATTAGAGCTGCATTTCATGTGAAATTTGGAAGGGAGAAAAGGGAAGTGATTTCGTAAACAAGTATGCGGTGTTATAGTTATTGAACCTTGATATGATGAAAGCAATTGTTGCAATTATTACTGATTTCATTAACTAAAGGTTTGAAGAAATGTGGAATTGTCAAACTCTTGTAATCGGCAAATGATAATTGGCATGTTTCTTGGGTTCATTTCTAATTTTGCATTGGCATTGTATGATTAAAGTTATGTTTGATGATTGCTAATCTGGTTTTTGTGGTTTCGTGTGAAATTGAAGATGGATGGGAGAATAGCTGGGTTGTATCTGATTGGAAGAAAGATGAGAACACTGCTGGGGTGTGGAACTACACTTCTGGAAAATGGAATGGAGACCCCAATGACAAAGGTATTTTGTCGATGTTTCCAGTGGAATGTTTGACGGTTGAACTCTTGGTGTTTTGAAGTATGTTGAGATTGGCTGGTTGGCTTTATTTTTTTGACATCTTGATGCAGGTATCCAAACAAGTGAAGACTATAGGTTCTATGCTATTTCAGCTGAGTTCCCTAAATTCAGCAACAAGGATCAGACACTAGTCTTCCAATTCTCCGTCAAGCATGAGCAAAAGCTTGACTGTGGTGGTGGGTACATGAAGTTGCTCAGTGGTGAAGTTGACCAGAAGAAATTTGGTGGTGATACCCCATACAGGTTACTGCTTTTCCCACTGTAATCCTACAGTATTGTTGTGTTGGTCTGAATTGCTGATCTGGCATTTAATGGTTTGTTGCAGTATCATGTTTGGACCAGATATATGTGGATACAGCACCAAGAAAGTCCATGCCATTCTTAACTACAATGAAGCAAACCACTTGATCAAGAAGGAAGTTCCTTGTGAGACTGACCAGCTCTCTCATGTCTACACATTGATCATCCGTCCTGATGCTACATACAGTATCCTTATTGACAATGTGGAGAAGCAAACTGGCAGTTTGTACTCTGACTGGGATCTTCTCCCACCAAAGACAATCAAGGATCCTGAGGCCAAGAAAGTAATTACCTAGCACCCTAATTGCTATATTGTTTAGTTAGTTTGCCTTTAGGTTTTGATTACAGTTGGCTAGTTGGCCTTATGGTTTTGATGACAATGTAACTTCACTGGATGGCAGCCAGAAGATTGGGATGACAAGGAGTATATTGCTGACCCCGAGGACAAGAAGCCAGAGGTAACAGATTAAATTATTTTTGAACTTCGGAGGATGTTTGGAAATGTATAATTGATGTGACCATCTGTGGTTTATGTATTATTTATTTATTTTTGCAGGGTTATGATGACATTCCTAAAGAACTTCCAGATCCTGAAGCCAAAAAGGTAGTTACTAAAGTTCCTGCTTTTCTAATCAGTGTGTTATGAATCTTTGATTTCTGAGAAATAATTTTCTAATTGAATTGGTTTGCAATTGTAGCCCGAGGACTGGGATGATGAGGAAGATGGTGAGTGGACTGCCCCAACCATTACTAACCCTGAGTACAAGGGCCCATGGAAGCCAAAGGTTTGTGCCTCTGTGTTTAGTTGAAAGCTTTTGATGTTGCCTTTTGCTTTAGGGACCATATATATATTTATAACTCTGCTATTGTTGCAGAAAATTAAGAACCCCAACTACCAGGGCAAATGGAAGGCACCAATTATTGACAACCCAGGTTTGCTTTTGTCTCTTATTGGATTCGTTTTACATGCCCCTAAATTTCCAGTTAAATGGTATTTGATTAAATGTGAATGTTTCGCAGATTTCAAGGATGATCCAGAACTTTATGTTTACCCTGACTTGAGATATGTTGGCATTGAGTTGTGGCAGGTATTTATCTCACCATATATATTGTCAAATTCTGATCAATCCACTCAGTGACAAAAAACTTTGTTTTATGCCAGGTGAAATCTGGAACCTTGTTTGACAATGTCTTGGTCTCTGACGACCCCGAGTACGCAAAGCAGATGGCTGAAGAAACATGGGGAAAGCATAAAGATGTATGTGGCTTTTCTCATTGAAGTTAAATCATCCAAAGTGGAGCCTTTTGATTACATTGATTGATGACATTATTGAATTTTTCAGGCTGAGAAGGCGGCATTCGAAGAGGTAGAGAAGAAAAGAGACGAGGAGGTACTTTCTTGGTCCTGTGTTGCATGAAAAATTATGGATGTTCTGTAATTTACAGGAGATGTATATTGGTTTGCTGTGCAGATTCAGATTTTTTTTCTTAAATGAAACCATTCTAGATGTGATGTGAGAAAGGAATGATTTTATTTATTTTTTTTCATGTTGTATCTTGCTCCTGTATGTTAAAACTCCTAAAGTAATGTCTTTCGGGGGTGCTTATTAGTGTTGTTAAGTGGGGCGAGTGCTTTTTTGCAGTAGAAAGCTGTTGGAGGACGTTTGCCATTCCATATTACTGCATTAATTCTGTTTCTGGAATTGTACAACTCTTTCCTAACCTTTGAGTTATGATCATTTCAGGAATCCAAGGAAGATCCAGCTGACTCCGATGTATGCATACGAACTTCTGGCTAAAACATTTGATATTTACTTGTGTTTCTGGCACTAATTGCACGATCCTGTTTTTTCAGGCTGAGGAGGAGGACGAGGCTGGTGATGCTGAAGGAGAGGATTCGGATGCCGAGACCAAAGCTGACACGGCTGAGGATGAAGATGAAGTACATGTAGGTTTTCTTTCCCCTGAAATGATGTGAAATCTAAATTGTGTAATTGGCTGGGCGTTGATCAATGTTCCATGTTTCATATTTGTTTGCAGGATGAGTTGTGATGAGGAAGCTCTCTTGCCAGCAACTCAGTCTAGAGATAAAGCTTGGCACCAAGTGCTCGTAATTTTTTTCCTCATAATTCGTAGTTGTAGGAGTCCGTTCGTTTAGGGAGAGGGAGGGCCAAAACGGGTTGAGAACCGCGTGGCTGATTGTTTTTAAGTATCCGGGCCTTGAGAAGGAATGGAAACTGTGCTTTTATTATCACATTCATAAAAATAGTTTGAACGTTCTTCAAATCCCCCTCCCCCCCCTGCTGATGTTCTTTGCATTCTGTTCACTTTGCTTTAGTTTTCTTAAAGCCTAACCAGGCTTGGTGTGTAACAAGGGAGGGAGTTGAGGGAGACAGGCCTGTATGAAAATCACTTGTTGGATTAGGCCTCCAATGAATATGATTTTATAGGAATAGCTCAGTGACCACTGGTTGTGTTGATGCATGCTCAAATCATCAGCGACGACTGTAGCAACCAAACCTCTTGTGTTTATACCATATGGAATGTTTCTAGACGGGGTGTAGAATACTAGCTTTAGCGCCATATTTATCACGTCTTTGGTATTTAATTAAATAATATTAAGTCAAATTATCAATTTCAAATCTAATAAATGCTCAAATCATCAGCGACGACTGCAGCAACCGAACCTCTTGTGTTTAGACCATATGGAATGTTTCTCGGCGGGGTGTAGAGTACTAGCTTTAGCGTCATATTTATCACGTCTTTGATATTTAATTAAATAATATTAAGTCAAATTATCAAATTCAAATCTAATGATGTAATGAGCGTGGTTATTTGTCGATGCTGGTATTGCAGCAATCCTCTGAGAAGTTTTATGCTCATTCAGCATGTAACTACTAAACAATTAAACCACAAGGGATGAATATAAGAGAGAGAGAGAGAGAGAGAGAATTTAAAAAATATTTTTTGATAGAAAAGGAGTTTTTATTATTTTTTGGTGGGATTTGATTTTCTTTCCCCATTTTTTTTTTCTTGTGTGTGTCTTGATTGACTGCTATTAATATAGATTAGTGATGGATATTTTTAAAAAATATTTTTTATTTGAAAATGTATTAAAATAATTTTATTTAGATTTATTTTTTATTTGTAATATTAGTATATTAAAATTATTAAAAAAAAACAATATATTGTAAAGGGAAAGGCATTGCAGAAATTAGTTTCAAAGCATCCCATCTTTTTCCAGAGCTTATCTATTGCAAAATAATGAATACGAAAGGGAGTGGTAGCAGTGATTAAAAGAAGAAAGAAACTAGAAAAGTTGCAAGCTGCTGGTGCTAATGAATGAAGGCAGGCGGCCAGGTCTCACTCATTAACAATCGATAGGATAACCTCCAGCATCTTTCTCTCTTCCAAGGGTTTGGTTAGGTGGAAATCCATTCCAGCATCGAAGACTTTACTTGTTTGCTCTGGCATCGCATGGGCAGTTAATGCTATGATTGGTATATGAACGCCACTATATTGTTCTTCCTCCATTCGTATCAACCTTGTTGCCTCAAATCCATTCATTACTGGCATCTATATTTTCACACACCCCCCCCCCCCAAAAAAAAAAAAAAAAAAGGGGCAGTGCAATGAGTTTTGAATTATTGCAAATGATAATTGTATTTGTGGGATAGAAGTTGATGAATTCATACCTCACAATCCATGAATATGATATCATAAGGGAGAGAGATTGAATCCCCTTCCTTGTTTTGATCACTTAATGATTTGCTGACTTCATCGAAGGCCTCTTTTCCATTTGTGCAGACTTCAACACTTGCTCCAAGTTTTTTCAGAACTGAACTGGTTAATCTCTGCAGCAACATAGAATCTTCAA
>Ga0325401_1005212_pt1 | contig 12399 bp, 11 predicted proteins | sample PopdelMetagenome_FD_205666 | JGI IMG/M metagenome (GOLD analysis project Ga0325401, IMG submission 205666) | Populus deltoides microbial communities from Bellville, Georgia, United States - Xylem-PdKOR-R2 | ecosystem: Host-associated > Plants > Phyllosphere > Stem > Wood/Secondary xylem | place...
TGAATAAAACTAAATTATATAAATTTTATTTTATAACTCATGTATAATAAATTAAAATAAATATTATATCTTATTATATTAATTTTGACCCCCTATCAAATAATTCTAACTCCATTCCTGCACGACTCCATTTATAAAATCAAGAGGCCTGCTATAGAAACAGATTGAATGTTTTTATAATGACATGATGTATCTTCCCCATAACACAAGCAAATTAAACTAATATACAGCTTGTGCAATGCCCTTTAAAGCACATGCACAACTTGTTGATTGTCTTTAGATTCACTCGATAGATCTGATTATTTTAACATTACAACCTGTGCACAACCATTGCACAGCATCGCACCTACAGCTAGCAACAACCAAGTTGCTCAACATCACAGAAGCTCTTTTCCATAACAGTGACTTCATGGGAAGTTTGCTGTTACATGTCCGGAAATCCCAGCTGTTGTCTGGTCAATCATAGGGCTACATGGTCATGTCCCTTTTTTTCTCATAGTACTTGCTAAAAAGGGAAAAAGAGACATCGGATGGTCTATTTTTGGAAATAAAATAGAGGATCTTGCTTTGATAAAGACTTCGAAAATGAAACAAGAGACACTAACATTGGTACTGGTGAATTTTGCGGGGATTATGCAGAGAGCTGATGAGTCTTTGTTGCCGGGAGTGTATAAAGAAGTTGGTGCAGCTCTACATACAGACCCAACTGGGCTGGGTTCACTCACTTTGTTTAGATCAGTAGTTCAGTCTTCTTGCTACCCATTAGCAGCTTACCTCGCTGTGCATCATAATCGTGCCCATGTCATTGCTCTTGGTGCTTTTCTTTGGGCTGCTGCCACCTTCCTTGTTGCCATATCCTCTACATTTTTACAGGTTCCTCTTGATCTCTCTCTATCTCTTTATGTGGAGATTTTTATTTGGCTCTTTTATCTTTCTTTTTTGAGTGACATTTTATAGTTGTTCTGGATATCATAGTTGCGATTCTAAGAAACCCATTTTGGTGTGCTTTTATGGTTACATGAGAAGATCTAGCTCCAGCAAAAGGGTTGGTCTGTAAAATGGGGTTTATGAGTTAATGCCTTCTTAGGTGAAATCTTACGTGCTTGTTTGGGAAAACGATGTATCATTTTGGTGTGCATCTCGTGATATTTTTTTAGGACATTGGATTTGTACAATTATTCCACTAAAGGAATGCCACTGTACGATATTTTCACTCTACGTAAAGGCTTTTATCAACAGAGGATCAGAACCTATCAACACTTCCTAGAATGTTGGAAAGTGGACAAATCATTTGATGGGTCACACATAATCCCAAATGGTTAATTTGGTGGCTCTATTAGATTGCAATAGATTCATGTTTGATAGCAGTACATGGAAATCTGAAGTGCTATGAACTCTTTTGTCGAGCCACGCTGTTATTAGAAGGAATGGATAATTAATATAAGTTCAAAATGATGGTGCTTATTGGAGAATTTGATGAGAAAGAGCTGAATTTGTTGCCAACTCTTTAAGGAGATTGGTGCCTTTTATTCTGTGCAAATAACAGTGATAGATAACTCATGTATTTCTTTGCACGTCTAGTGCTTAATTTTGCATCTGATCGATTAATTAGGTGGCAATTTCAAGAGGTCTAAATGGGATCGGACTTGCCATAGTCATACCTGCCATTCAGTCTCTTGTTGCCGATTCGACCGATGAAAGCAATCGCGGTATGGCATTTGGATGGCTCCAGCTAACAGGAAACCTTGGCTCCATCATTGGAAATCTCTGTTCGGTACTACTAGCCACAACATCGTTCATGGGGATAGCTGGTTGGAGAGTTTCTTTCCATTTGGTTGGAATAATAAGTGTAATAGTTGGTGTTTTGGTCTATCTCTTTGCCAAGGATCCACACTTCTCCGATACTGATGGTAGAGCTAAAGATAAAACTCCTCAGACTTTTATTTCAGAGTTCAAGGACCTGATCAAAGATGCAAAGTCAGTTGTAAAAATACCAACCTTCCAAATACTTGTTGCTCAAGGTGTCTCTGGAACATTTCCTTGGTCTGGTTTATCATTCGCTCCTATGTGGTTAGAGCTTATTGGATTCTCTCATAAACAAACAGCATCCCTCCTGAACATTTTTGTAATCGGTGGTTCATTCGGTAGTCTGTTTGGAGGAAGAATGGGGGATATCCTTGCTAAACGCTTGCCTAATTCTGGGAGAATAATGCTATCACAGATAAGTGCTGGTTCAAGCATTCCTTTAGCAGGGATTTTGCTTCTGGTGTTGCCATATGATCCATCAACAGCATTCATGCATGGTCTGGTCTTTTTCACCATGGGACTCTGCACATCCTGGAATGCTCCAGCTACAAACAAGTATGTATTCCTATTTCACTTAAAGAATGTTTCTTTTTCTTTTCTTTTTTTTATGGCTTTCTTGCCTTGGGATTTGAAGGGGTGTAAAATGAGGAGAATCAAAAGCATAGAAGAAACCGTGGCTTCTCATTGATCCATCTAAGTAGTACACATGACATGCACATGAGGGAGTTGTCATCAACTGTTAGTTGCTGTTGAAACAGGACACCCGTTACTATAAAAGATGACCAGTCACAAACCATAACACATTGATCTTCGTAGTGGACTAGGTTGCTTGCCCCAGAGCAGCTTTAGCCAAAGGATTTCCCAATTTCTTGCAAAATGATATTTAACGTAAATCTTCCTTCACCTTCATTAGATTAAGATTGTAAATTTTTTTCTTAAAACTTGTAGAAAACTTTGATAGCTTGAAAAGGACCCTCGTGTAAACATTAATCTCAAAGCTTGCAATTTGCAAGCGTCAGGGATTATGCTGGCCTTATAAGTTCCAGTTTGATCTTCATTCTGCAAGCACTTGAACAGATTATTCCTGCTGCAAGCACTTGAACAGCAATTACCCTAAGCGTGGCACTTGATAAGTTCCAGTTTTCATGAATGACATTTCCTTGTGAGCATTCGAGTATGCTCTGCTGCTCCAGGTGCCTAGAGCAGCGTAAAACATATGCCGGCTTATGTTTTTTAAAGTGGAATACAGCATGCTGTGAAGTAGTATTGATGGCCATTCTAGTTCCCTACTAGTTCGATGCATAAAGTAACGATATTACAAACAGAAACGATGTTTAATGAATCTGAATTGTCTGACATGTATTTGCTCAGTCCAATATTTGCAGAGATAGTGCCAGAGAGATCTCGAACAACAATCTATGCTTTGGATAATTCATTTGAGTCCGTACTGTCTTCTTTTGCTCCCCCAATAGTTGGCATTTTGGCTCAGCGCTTATATGGCTACAAAGTTCCCAAAACATCATCGGATTCTGTCAAAGTTGAAACAGATAGAGAAAATGCTCAATCACTTGCCAAGGCACTCTTCATGTCATTTGTCATTCCAATGTCAATATGTGTTTTCATCTACTCCTTCCTCTACTGGTCGTATCCAAGAGACCGGGAGCGGGCAAAGATGAATGCGTTGATAGAATCAGAAATGCAACAAGTAGAGGCACAGGATTCTCCTTTCGGAGAAGAATACTCTCAACTACATCTTTCAGAATCAAAAGGGCTTGATGGAAAGGAAACAGCAAAAACTGATGTAGAATATGGAAAAATCGATAGGTTGGATTTCGATGATGATAGCGACGACAAGGCTCTACTTTCAAGTAAACTAACATCCTCAGATTAGGAGACTGGTATGATTAGTGGTATGTAGTGCCTGTTTGAGGATTTATTTGCACTGAGTTTTAGTAAATTTTGAGGTTTTTTTTTTTAATTAATATTTTTGATATTTGTAGATAGTTTTTATATATTAATGTTAAAAATAAATTTTAAAAAATAAAAAATATTAATTTAATATATTAAAAAAACATTTTAAAAAATAACTTCAACTATATTTCCAAACAATCTTGAAAAATCACACCCTCATTTAACACTTTCAATCGTTTACATGATGAAGGGAAACTCTCTTTTGTGATCATGTTTATTACAAAAATAAAATTAATTGGAATGTTGTTGACTGGAAATGTACCAAATTAAAACCATCTGTATGACAAAGTTGAAATCTTATTTAAATACAAGAATATAGTCTGGAACGTTGACGAAATCGCCACACGGCAAACAAGTAAACAACCACTGCTTTGAATTTTATTAGGCGGCGCATGACATTACCTGTGAGAATTCTATTCGTCCTCTCATCTGATGTGATGATCTCTGATGAAAGTTTTGGGTTTTCAGAATTTCATACGGTTCATGATCAAGAATCACATATGCTTTTCTTTGTAAATGCTTAATTAAAATTTAATTTCTGAGAAATATTTGAAGATCAGATCAAGAGGGAAATAATTAAAAAAAAAAAAGGCATAAAATATCCAATATAGACTTGAGGAAAAGGGATATAACTAAAGGCAAAAATGGTAATAAGGCTCGAGTGGCTATCAGACATGGATTTTCTTGAATGATTCCACGTAGGATCCCAAAATTCTTGTCTCGACCTCTGAATTCCGATTGGTGGATTCTGCTCTCATCCGGTCCTTCTTTTCCTCTAATAGAAATAAAATAACTTGATACTTCAGAGATCAAATCCCCCCCTGTATCAAATTATTAATCCACGAAGTCAACTCTTCTTTCTCTCTAAACAGAGGATCCTCTGTTTTCTTCGGTTCCAAAATACAGAGGACTCTGATTTCAGAGAAACTTCAACGATGAAACAAGAGACTCTGACATTAGTGCTAGTGAATCTAGCAGGGATTATGGAGAGAGCTGATGAATCATTGTTACCAGGAGTGTACAAAGAAGTTGGTGCAGCTTTACATACTGACCCCACTGGTTTGGGTTCATTAACTTTGTTTCGATCCATTGTTCAGTCTTCTTGTTATCCACTAGCTGCTTACCTTGCTGTGCATCATAATCGTGCCCATGTTATTGCTCTTGGTGCTTTTCTTTGGGCAGCCGCCACTTTCCTCGTTGCCATTTCCTCTACTTTCTTAGAGGTTTGAGACTTTGAGTCCCTCTATTTGTGTTGTTTCTCTCTTTTTTCAAGATTTGTAAGTTGTCGTAGTTTTGAAGCTTTAGTCTTTGTTGTAAATTTGAATGCCCCCCTTTTTTTTCTAGTTTTGTCGGTGCGGTCTCTGTTACAGATTCTTCATTTTGGGTTATTTTTCATGATTTTATTAGAGGATCTATTGATAGGTTCTAATGAATTTCTTGGTGAGGCTGGTTTGTTATACTTTGCAGAAGAATAGTTGAATATGTGAATTGCTGGGCTGCCCGGATTAGTCCATTTAATTGCTATATTACTAGGAATATAGGATTTTTCCATATAAAATGAGGAAATTGGGTTTGTATTCCATTGATGTCATTCTTCTTTTACACTAGTTCAAACCTTTGATGAATAAATATGGCTATTGGCCTATTACCACAACACCAGCCATAGATTGCAGGTTCAACACCAGCCATAAATTGCAGTTTCAACTTACTCTATGACTGTCCTATCTTAAGGTGAGTAATGACCTGGATTAAGAAATTTCCTGAGCATTGTTGAAATTGGGATTCAATCATGGGTATGGTTTTACGAATAGACCTTCATTATTACGACTAGAATAATGATACTGATATTAGACTAGTAAAAATGCTATTTTTCTGTGAGAAATGTAGTGAAGGAAGCTAGTCAGAAGTATTATTACATTTCTTGTTCAAGACCTTCATTATTACGACTAGAATTTTGGTATGAATAATATGATTGGCATCAAGAAGCATTTGTTGGAGAAAGTTCTCGATGAAAGAAAAATGAAGTAGTCATAGTTTTCAAGTCTTTATTAGAGATGTTGAAGTGTTATGTTGCATTCTTTCATTTGTTATGCAGATATAAGAAGACTATGAAGGTAAGCTGAACAATTTTCTGGTTTGAAAAGCGAGTCCTTGTGGTTAAATTGGATACTTTTATCAGGAATCTTTTCAGCAAGTTGTATACTTTGTAACTGAACTTGGAAGAAGCAAGAAAAAACACTCTTGAGAATATGAAGCTTGCTATTTTTGGTGGTTTGAGTCTCCTGGATGGATAATCATAAAAGAAGAACTGCTTTTCATGGCATGACCTCTTGCCTAATTTAATGTTCTCACATTTGGTTATCAGGTAGCGGTTTCAAGAGGTCTAAATGGGATTGGACTGGCCATAGTCACACCTGCCATCCAGTCCCTTGTGGCTGATTCAACTGATGAAAGCAATCGTGGCATGGCATTTGGATGGCTACAGCTGACAGGAAACCTTGGTTCCATCATCGGAGGGCTCTGTTCAGTTCTAATAGCCTCAAGAACATTCATGGGAATACCTGGCTGGAGAGTTGCTTTTCATCTGGTTGGAATAATTAGTGTAATTGTTGGTATTATGGTCCGCCTTTTTGCTAACGATCCACGCTTTTCTGATACTAATAGCAAAGCTAAAGACCAATCTCCCAAGTCTTTTATCTCAGAGGTGAAGTACCTGATGAAAGAAGCAAAGTCAGTTATAAAAATTCCATCATTCCAAATAATTGTGGCTCAAGGTGTATCTGGATCCTTTCCTTGGTCAGCTTTATCATTCGCTCCTATGTGGTTGGAGCTCGTTGGCTTCTCCCATGAAAAAACAGCATTTCTCATGACTCTTTTTGTAGTTGCTGGGTCACTTGGTGGCCTGTTTGGAGGAAAGATGGGGGATGTCCTAGCTAAACGCTTTCCCAATTCTGGGAGGATATTTCTGTCACAGATAAGCTCTGGTTCAGCCATACCATTGGCAGCAGTTTTGCTTCTTGTATTGCCTGATGATCCATCCACAACATTCATCCATGGTCTGGTCTTGTTCATCATGGGATTTTGCATATCCTGGAATGGTCCAGCTACAAACAAGTATGCATTTCAACTCATCATCTCCCTTGATTTTCATGTTCGACTACCAACAGCATTTGCTTTTTTCATCCTAGAGAGTTACAATCAACTGATAGCATGGTATTGAAATAAGATATCTGCACAAACATGGTTTCAAATATGTCTAAGTCCAAGGTTATAATTGAAGCAGCGTAGCGAAAGATGGAAAATCAGGGTATCTCGAACTCTAAATTGTAGAAAAAACCCTCTTTTCATAAATTCTGAATTCAATAATAATAATCTCTTTTTAAAAATTACATATAAACTTTAAATAGTGATTGGAACCAACTTAGTTAAATAAGATTAAATCAAATAGAATTCTTAATCCTAATTAAGTAAAGAATACAAAAATCACTAGGAAAACAATGAAAAATTAAAAAAGTATCTTCTAAGTTTAATTTGAGGATCTTTTCTATCTCGCCTAGTTACAGCAAGCTCATCCATTATAGGACTGGGTTTGTAAAACATTTTAGCAAAATTTGAGCACTATCCAATAATCGTATTAAAAGTTTATTTGTTTCCATCAGAACACTCATTTGATATGCCCAAACTTCTTTTTGAGCTTTGTCCTGTCTATTTGGTTCACGAATATATTTAGCAAACATTCCATGTCATTCTCCTTTACTTGAGAAAGACTCAACCTTGAGTCAACATTTAAATTTGAATATAGCGGCTCATCATCATAATTAGGATAAATGTCGAAAACATTGAAAGTCTTAGGAATATCCATATTTTTTTGGCAATTGACAACATAAACTGTCCTTTTATCTTGTCCATTAGAATACCCTTATTATGTTGTAAGGATCATATTTCTTCTTCTATAGCTTGTTATATGGTCCCAACTAGAAATCTCTCTGTGTAGAAATACATCGCCTTATCTCTTTTCTTGAACAATTTAGCATGATGTTGTTTATCAACAACATCCTTGTACTTATCATTGATTTGTTGTAACTTATGTCTCATCTCAACCCGTATAGTGTATGCATTCGCAACCATCGTCTCAACAACAATGCTATAACCACCACCCTTCTAAACTAGTACAGGATCAAGTATATGCTTGGGACACAACATATACATAATTTTGAATGGTGATTTATCTATTGCTCTATGTTTAGAAAAGTTGTGTGTGAATTCTGCTTGTGCAAGTGCCACATCCCACTGCTTTGACTTGTCACCATAGATACCACAAATCAAGTTGCCAAGTGTCTGATTCATCGACTCTATTTTTCCATTTATTTGGGATGTGTTGTGCTATTAAAATTCAAGGATTAATCATATATTTTCCACAATATCTGTCAAAAGTGGTCATAAAACTTTTTTTTGTCTCGATCAGAAGGTCTTCGCCCCCTTATACAAATGAACTACCTTTTAGAAGATAAGTCGAGCAATACTAGAAGCATTGTTGGTCTTCTTGTAAGGGATAAAATATGTCATCTTTGGGAACATTTTAACTACAACAAATACATAATCCATTCTCTTTATGTATAGGGTAATCTAAGTATAAAATTCATAGACAAGCCATCCCATATATTTTTAGGAATAGCTGAAGGCATATATAAAATAGTATTTTATGCTTGCCCTTTGGCAATTTATCAAATATAGCAATTTTACATAAACTTACTAATATCCCATTTCAATTGAGGTTAATAATATATGTTATCGACAACAACAATATTCCTCTCTCATTCTAAGTGACCATCTAAGTTTTCTCCATGCAAATCCTGAATCACCTTCTCTTGTAATGAAGATAAGAAATGCAAAGTTGTTTACCTAGTATCATAAACCTATTATAAATTTGGAAATCATCAATGAGCATGTTTTGACACTTTCCCTCAACTCATTAAAATTCTCATCATGCTCTACAATTATTCCAAACAATCAAATCTAGTAATCTCTCATTTTAAATTAACTAACAAGGTTATCTTTCTACTCAAAGCATTGACAACCCTATTTTGGACTCTAGATTTTGATTGGAACTGTTGTAAGTAAATCACGCATCTCACATGCATATCATTACTAATTCAATTATATTTATATGGGAATTTCAATGCCTCATGATCACATAATAGAGCACAAATCCCTTGCTTATCAGGTAATGCTCCCATTTCCTTAGAGTCCTAAAAATAGCTTAGAATTCTTTATTGTATGTGAACCACTTTAATCTATCATGACTTAATTTTTTACTAAAGAATGTCACGAGTCTCTTCTCTCTTGAAACAATACAATTATAATTCCTACACCATAAGCTTCACATTCAACCTCAAACAGTTTGTTAAAATTTAAAAGTGCTAAAATTGAAGCGATGCTTCACTTTTCTTTAATTGAAACAAAGTATTTTTCTACCTTCTCTCCCTAGTCAAAGTATTTTTCTACCTTCTCTCCCTAGTCGAACTTTCATTTCTTCGTAGAGAACTTTGTTTTGATAAGTTCTGGATTCATCATCAACAACAATAATAATAATAATATCTTCTTAAAAATTACATACAAACTATTTAAATGATGTTTGGAATCAACCTAATTAAATAAACCTATACAAAGTATAATTATGTAGCCTAATTATGAAAAGAATCTGAAAATAACTAGGATGATGATGATGAAAAAAAAATCTTGTAAGTCTAATTTAAGGGCTTCTCATTCAGCTAGTTACATCAAGTTAATTCTCTATAGAATTGGGCTTGGGCTTGTGGAATATTTTGACAAAATATGAGTAATATCCAAAGATAGAATTAAAAGTTATGTATGTTTTCTTCAAAAAACTAGTTTGACACCTCAGAAATTCTTTGAATTTTTCCTTATTTTTCTAGTCCATAACGTATCCTCGGACATTTAATGTCAATATGATTTGCATCAATGCTTATGGAGAATAGTTATGATTTTGACTAATACGTTCTAGAGGCCACGAGTGTAGATCGGTAGATACAAAAATCCAGTTTGCAATTAGCATTTGATAATACAAACTCGTGAAGATATTATTTAATTTGCAGAAACCCAATTCTATTATATAACCTTAGCTTTTTTTCATCACCACCTTTGGTAGTCAGGTTTAAACTGCTTAGAATTAACTACTTCTCTGTCATGGTTTCGACAGCCATCTATAAATTACACACTGCTGATATTATTAATAGAAGAAAAGATGTATTTAATGGAGCTGTCTAGCGCAATCTTCAACTAGTTTTTCCACTTCTATTGATTTTATGTTTTTCTGTTGTGCATACAATCATCATTAAAATAAAGAAATATATATTGTTATATGGCTAAGAACTGCAAAGAATTATGGTCTGGATCTTGATGACAAATTTCTCTTTAAGCATTCAAACCCCTAATGTTGCATCCAGTAGCATGTCTTCCGCTGCTGCATAAACTACTTGGTATTGTTCATGTGCTGTGAAGTCATGGGGACTGATCCCTTGAAGCATTAGATAATGAAGTTAGAGTATATATTCCCACGTCTAATTTGTATTATATTATATGTATAACTGGTGTTATAGTCCAATATTTGCAGAGATAGTCCCGCAGAAATCTCGAGCGAGCGTCTATGCTTTGGATCGATCATTCGAATCTGTGCTATCTTCATTTGCTCCCCCTACAGTAGGGATTTTGGCTCAGCATGTTTATGGTTATAAAACTCCCAAAAAATCATTAGACAGTGTCAAAGTGATAACAGACCGAGAAAATGCTGCATCGCTTGCAAAGGCACTCTACACAGCAATTGGCATTCCAATGGCATTATGTTGCTTCATCTACTCATTCCTCTATTGCACGTACCCAAGAGACCGGGATAGGGCAAGGATGACTGCTTTGATAGAATTAGAAATGCAACAATTAGAGGCAGATGATTCACCTTTGAGAGAAGAACACACTCGCTTGAATGTTTCAGAAACAAACGGATTGGATGGAGAGGAAAGAACCGAAATAGACATCAAGAATGGAAACAATGAGAGCATTGATTTTGATGATGATGACGAGAAGGCTCTACTCTATCGTCAGCTAACACTCTCAAATTTAGCAGACTGACGAACCTGTCAGGCGAAAGCTGTGTTGCTGTTACATGATATACTCAGCTAATCGATATATACAGAAAAAAGTTACATTAAAACAACACTCATTTTGTATTCATTCATTGATTTGATGCTAGCTTGTGTTTCATCACCAAATTTGATTCCTCAAGCTCTGCATTTTTCTGGCATGAAAGTTGGGCACGTTTTTCTTGTCTTCAAATGACTTAAACTGTTCAATCTCTTTCAGCAACTTACTTGTTTGTGAATAATTGCAACAGCTTAAAGGAGGATCTATCATTTTAATATAAGTAGGGGTGAGAAAAAAATCAAAATATCAAGAATATCAATAAAAATTAACTTATCATGATTGAAAATTTTAAAATTTAACTCCATTCGATTTGGTTTTTATTCGGGATGTAAGGAAAAAAAAAAAAAAACCAACTTCCCTTTCTCTCTTTGCACCCTGCCTCTTCAAAATCTATCTTTTTATTTGTGTTTGTACAAAAGTACTTGTTAACTATCTAGTAAGTGGTCTAGTGGCAAGAGCTTGAGATCGAGAGGTTTGTTTTTCTTGTGGTCTCTATCTCGAGTCATGTGATTGCTAATATAATAGTCACTGGAAGTTTACATGGTCATTAACTTCAGGACCCATAAGATTAGTCAAGATACGCGTATGCTGGTTCGAACAACCACGTTAATCCCAAAAAAAAAAAAAAGTGCTTGTTTGTTATATGTTGCACTTGTATTTCGCCAGCAAAAGCCCCCTTATCTTTCCTCCCTTCTTCCTCATCTTTACTCTCTCATATTCCTTTCCTCTCTTGCAAACTTTCCTTCGGAATTTTTGTTTCCTTCTATTTTTGTTGTTGCAAACCGAGTTGAATTCAATTTGGGGTAGATCCAATTGAAAATGATGATATCCCTTTGATTTCCTTCACCTGCACACGTCATCTTCAGGTGTGTTTGAGATTGAAGTGTAGTGAAGTATCATTGACTTATTTTTAATAGAATCCACAAAAAAACAAAAAACATATATTTTTAATTTTTCATATGTCACGATTTTTAGTTATAATTTAATCTGAAAAACAAGTTATAATTTTTAAAAATATATATGTCACGATTTTTAGTGAATAATCATAAGTAAAATTTTAAATAACTTGTGTATATTATATTCATAAATAATTATTCATATAACAATCACTAATATTACTATAAAATATATAATCACTAATAATTTTAAAAAACTTGTGTAATAAAAATAAAGTTTTAAAAATTGAAACATAAACAATTAAAATTACAGGACCAAATCAAAAACTTGATAGATCAAAGTATATTTTCTTACTGCCTCGGTGAAGATCTACAAGAAAGGTCCGACTGTTTTAGTTATAGTGATAACGTGTTGATTTTCTGATTTCGGTAGGCCCATTGATTTAGATAATATACTAAAAATCATTAATCTGACTTTAATTAAGTCTGGTTTGCAAATTAAGCCCAT
>Ga0325401_1005214_pt1 | contig 12396 bp, 10 predicted proteins | sample PopdelMetagenome_FD_205666 | JGI IMG/M metagenome (GOLD analysis project Ga0325401, IMG submission 205666) | Populus deltoides microbial communities from Bellville, Georgia, United States - Xylem-PdKOR-R2 | ecosystem: Host-associated > Plants > Phyllosphere > Stem > Wood/Secondary xylem | place...
TTTTGCAATTTGGACCCCAATTAAAACCCCAAACTTTGATATTTCTTTAATTAAGTCCTTGATTTCATTAATTAAATTAATTTCAAACTCAATTAAGTCTCAAAACTTATCAATTCTCCAATTAAACTCTTGATTTGATTAATTAAATTAATTCCAAGCTTAATTAAGTCTCAAAACTTATCAATTCTCCAATTAAACCCTTGATTGGATTAATTAAATTAATTTCAAGCTCAATTAAGTCTCAAAACTTATAAATTCTCCAATTAAACCTTCGATTTGATTAATTTAAACAAGTCAAAAATTTAATTAAATCTTTAAGCTTCCAATCATGTTGCCCTTAACCCAAATTTTAATTCATTCTTCATTTATTTTATTTTTATTATTATTATTTTTTTTTTCATCATCATTTTTTTTCATCATTTTTTCTTTTTATCATAAAATTAAAATAAAATGGTCAAAAATTGGGTTATGACATATGTAAAGATCAAAGAGAGTAGTAATGCTCTTATTGTATGTTTGTATTTGGATGACTTGGTATTTATAGGAAATAATCCAAAGATGTTTGGAGACTTCAAGCAAGCAATGATCAAGAAGAGAAGCCTACAAAGATTTATGTGGACAACTTATCAGGCATTGCCTTAGCTAAAAATCTAGTTTTTTCATGACAAAAGTAAGCACATTGACACAATATTTCATTACTTAAGAGATTGTATTACAAACAAGGAAATTGAAGTCAAGTATGTGAAGACACAAGACCAAGTCGAGGATATCTTTACAAAACCACTCAAAAATGATATTTTTATCAAAATAAGAGATATTTAGGAGTTATGAAGAAATCAAGTTTAAAAAGGGGTGATGAAAATTAAACTCAATTTCTGGTTTTTCTAAAAAACAAAGGAACCGGCTTGCCAGTTGGGAACTAATCGACCAGTTGAATTAAATAAAGTGGTCGTTCGGTTGAGAAACGGTCGACCAGTCAGTAGAATACAATTCCTATTCAAATTAGAACTTCATTGTATTAGTTTAATTCCTTGATTATTTAGGAATTTATACCCATAAAAAAGTTTGCAATTCAACATTATTAAGTAGTACATAAAGAGAGATAATAGTTAAGAGAGTTTAGAAAGAAATACTTAATAAAAATATACTTTCCTCATAATCTTCTTTTTGTTCTTGAGTTTTTGACTTTGTATTACTGTTTTTTTTATCTTATATTATACCTATTTTTCTTCCAACAATATGAGTGTTTTTAAAATTACTATTGTTAATTTATGTGATTCGAACTAGTGCTTTTTTAAGAGTTTTACGTACATTATTTTTATTGACTTACTTAATTTTAAATTCTTTCTTTATATTTTTCACATAAATTTAGTTAAAGATCAATGAACATATTTCTTACACATAGCATCACATTAAATGGATCATGACAAGGGGAGAAAGACAGAAACTCATAAAAAGATTTGTAAAATGGAAAAAAAATGAAAAGAAAAGAAAAAGGCCCTATTAAAAGGATTTCACGTTGCCTCTAGACTCTAGTTGAAAACCATAGACACTGACCTACTGGATAAATCTGATATCCAGTCATCGAAGTAATATTCTGCTGATAGGCGCAGTCATAGACCTCTGAAAAATCCTAGCCGTAGCCATCGCAGAACATGTCAAAATCATTCCACAAAGCATAAAAAATGCTGAAAAATAAAATCAATTGGGAACATGTGGACCTCGTTAGAGAAAAAAAGAAGAAGAAAAGAAAAGGCATTTTGAAAACCATTGCCTCTGGTTTTAAAGAAAGGCACCATGTGTTTTTAATAATCTTTTCCAGACTTAGAATTCAATGTCAAATGATGCTATATACAGGGTAATAGTTATTTCGTTTTACAAACCATTTGATACTTGTAAAGGAACAAGGAAGAAGGCTCAGATTATAGGAAACCAGCTAAGGGTTTGATTTTGATTTTCTGCAACCCACGCACGCATAGCACTGTTGTTTCTAGAATGCTAATAGTCATGAACTTTGTTCGGATTGTAGCAGCATACTGTGTGGTTGAACCATCTTTGAGTCAAACTCTGTTTTCGGCGTTTCTCTTGCGCAATAGCATCCCCCTGTAAAGGTAATAATCTTCACAAGGTTTTTCTCAATAAACATTTGGTAACGTCTTCCAGCTCTAATTTGCTTTCCCATTTTCAAGCGGTAGAGAATTTATTTGTATAAAATTCATAAGGGCATTCATATTAGTTGAAATCATGATCATCTCCATTCATATCCATCCATAAATAGAATAGAGGGCAGAAACTACAGTGAAAAAAAATGCTTAAAATACAAGCCACGCATTGTATACTATACTGTTCAGCTCATGAGCCAACTCTCCCCGTGCAAATTTGTTGTCCCCCACAAGCATAAATTATTTATCTCTGAGAATAAGGTCCTCGCAGAATGATCATCTTTTCCTAATCCACTTAAATAAAACAGAAGCAGAAATTGACCTTGGAACGCGACTAATGCAACAGAACCAAGAGCTGTAGGAACATAGAGGGAGTACATAATTGCGGGCTAAGCAATGATAGTAGCAATCTATTGATCATTATGGTTTTATTCGGAATCACACGGAGCTGACCTCTTTATTCTCCAGAACTCCATCAGCACGATTCCCATTATCCAAAAACTGGGTTGCTGGGTCTTCCTCTTTCTTTTCTCCAGAGATACACTCCGTTTTGTCTTCAATGACATCTTTATCACTCATAAAGCTTGGCTGATTTGTTGACGATAAGAGCCTAGCCCACATCCTATCTGTTATAACCACCTTGTTCTGTTTTTCAATGATTCGCTGCAGGCCAACATCCAGCAATAGGCCCAACGTTATGGAACATTCACATTTCACTTGAATAAAGAAAGACAAATATAGAAGATAAATGCAAAGGAAACAACACTAAACACACACACACACACACACACACACACAAAAACAGCAGCAGCAGCATCAGATAAAAGAGAAGGAAGCTAAAGACTTGGGCAGGGAGGATCTAAGTTTGAATGACAGAAAAAAGACAAAAGGTACAAGAGCGGTAATGAAGAGCGGATGTAAAATGTGAACACCGAAAGGACATCAATGCAATATAAGAAATAGTAACTTCACAAAATTTCATAATTCTAATGAATCGATTCTCTCTAGACAAACAAAAATGATCCCACCAATAAGAAGACATTCCTATTATATATATGCAAGTGAAAAACTCACATAGAAGGGTATGTATGTTTGCCTTCCATTAACGAGACCACTAGTAAAGCCTGTATAACCAGTCATTGCTCCATGCACAGCACTTTGAGCCAGAAGTGTGGAGTACACATTGTCAGATGCATTGCTAGGTACGGCACGGATCATATATGTAGGATCTGCCGGGGAAAACAATTTACAGGATCTCATCACAATGTGTAAATCTTACCTGTATATTTAAGGTTTATAGCCAAAAAGCTATAAAGATCTTGTTTCGAAGCCAAAAAGATTAATTAAAAATTAAATACATGAGTGAAAATGAGTAATTCTAACCTATATATTTAAGGTTTATAGCCATCGTCTTCTGCCTTGAAAAATAGTCCTGCAGTGAAGGAAAGAAACAAATTAGTTTACTAGAGTATATTTCACTTCTAATACTGAATACGAATTCATGGAAAAAGCAAGTGTCAGTCCATGTAATATGGTATGACATGTTACTGGATAATATATGATGTTTGAGGTAGAGTTTGAGTTAGATTCAATACCTTGATTCCCTGTGAAATCCACAACCCAACATCTTGAAGAAGCTTGTTTCCTGAAGCATCTTGTTGGTTCCTTGATTGCATGCTTTCAGAAAGCAGCTCCTGTCCAGCACCTTCGGCTATCACAATAACCATGTGCCCATTTTCTTTCAGTTGTTTCTCTATGTATTCAAAAAGCCCACCTTTCCCGTCTAGATAAAAAGGTGACTCTGGAATCAGGCAACAATCCACATCTCGGCTAGCAAGAGTAGCATACATTGCAATAAACCCTGCACATCAAATTCAATAAGGATTCCTAAATGAAAAAGGAAAGGCATAACAGCCTGTGCATGAACTTAATTAATTTTTGGGTAAACTATATTTTTTTCCTTGTAGATCCATAGTTTAAAATCTTCCAATGTTATCCCCATAATTATTAAAAGTTTCATTTTTTCCCTATACTACTACATAACTAACAAAAAGCTCGCTGTTTCACATTTTATTTCGTACTTCTCTCTCATATTTCTTACTCTTAGGTTCTGGATTGAAAAAAAATAACGATGTTAGAAATTTTAAATCGTTGAAACAGAAAGTGATGATCAATGGCTAACGAGATCATATATAAATTGCATGACCAAACAATGAAAACAATTACATAGGACCTACATTTCCCAGCCATACAGCTTTGAAGACAGAGCTACATGCACGTGTTCTGGTAATTCCCACCTAGGACACATATAAGTACTCTGTAGAAGGGACATGTCGAGGTGAGAAATGGACGAAGGCAAGAGGGAAGACTTCTAGGAATAATGTTTAATTATACAGTTTTATATGATTATATATATATATATAGGCCACACACCCAATTGCAACACGAGGCATAAAGGTTTTTCATTAAACACATTGAATACAGATACAGAAGAATATTAACGAATTATTTACTTTAAAAGAAATCATTGGATTTTACCTTATTAGATTGTTGAATTTTTATTTTAAATGAGAACAAACAATGAGATCATGACATTAGAACTAATAAAATAGCTAATGTATAAGCAAAAGATAATTAGAACATTGAAAGGGGATTTTGGGTATCAATGAAGGGTCTCTAGCAGAAAGGGTGTGGAGTTTCTGTCATGTTGTCAACTTTAGTATAGTATTTTGGGTTGTGTTTCCTGTTCCTATTGGATTTAAGTTTATTATTTTGTGGTTTTGGTTCCTATTCATAGCAAGCACCCTTGTCAAACATTCCAAGTCAAGTAATATATATGGATTGGTTTAAAATAAATCTAATTTCTTGAGAGAGCTTCTATGTGGTTCTTTGTTCCTGTTTCCTTTAATGAATCATAAGAATCCAGAATTCCTTTTCTTTTACCTGCCACGACTTGAGTCAATGTATATGACGCTGGAAACCTCTTTGTAATTGACCATAAATTTCAATATTGTTTGCACACAGTACATTAAGACTTGCAGTAAAATTACAGATGATTTCAGGATAAGAATCGAGGCATACCACTGTAGCGGCCCATCAACTTCACAAGACCAATACCATTCTCTACACTTTCAGCCTCGACATGTGCTGCATTAATAGCACGCTGGGCCTCCTCAACAGCAGTGTCAAAGCCGAAGGACTTGTCAATGACCTGCCATGTATAAAACGAAATTTAAATGTCTTATTTTTCAAAATAATGGCTGAAGCATTGCAGCTTTGTGGTAGATGATACATCGTATAGCTAACAATAACCAAAAAAAGGTACCGGAATGTCGTTATCAATGGTTTTGGGAATTCCAGCAACTACAACTTTGAGACCTCGCCTTCTAATTTCCTGCGAGGTTGAAGAATTAAAATTTATGGGAATAAGAGATTAGGCAGAATCAGTCATGGTTTCACCAGCTAATTTTCCTGATTTCACATATTTTTCTTTATACTTCTACACTTGATTTTCCTACCTTCCTTTTCTTTTCTTATATTTCACTCCAGATCAACCAGGTCCGCAAAAGAACCAAAGCAATGGACTGCTTTTATGCATCAATGTCCAGGTGCAACTAAAGCCCAGTCCTCAGTTGGTATAAAAGCATATTTACCTCAAATATCACCGATGCCCCTTTCTGAGTTCCATCTCCTCCGATAATATAAACCTGGTTGGTGAGAAAACTGTGGATAAATTTTTGTTCTTTGGAAGGGTGAATAACTCCTCGCTAGGGACAAATTGGCTAACAAATTATGTCTTCCACCCACCTGATTGATGCCCCGATCCTGAATGCTGTCAACAATTTTTGAAGTATCATGGCCACCTCGTGATGTCCCAAGGATGGTTCCACCACGTTTATGAATGTCATTCACGACCTTAGGCGTCAGAGCAATTGTGTTTCGAGCATAGAAACCCCTGTATCCACCCTGTAGATTCCATTACATTGTAAGTTTATGATCCATTGGTTATGGAATTCATTTCAGTAAAAAAATAAAATTGAAAGCGAAAGAGAGATAAGAAGAAGTAGAAAAGGAATATAGTTGGACATAAAATGAAGTACAGATCTTAACAATAACTCACATCTATGCCCAGCACTGTTGTCACACCATACATATGGTACAAGCTGTACACTATTTCTCTAATTACAGTGTTGAGTCCTGGGCACAGACCCCCACATGTGACGATGCAAGCATGAACTTCATCGGAATCAAAATAGACCTGAGAAATATCCAAGACGTGTGTAAATGGAGAGGCACATGTTGTTCCAACACTCAACAGCATGATAGCCATAAGAAACACCTTTTGACGGGGTCCGGCGCGACGGAAATGTATCCCTCTGGGACTATCCTTGTGAACCACAATCTAAAATAGATGGGAAGATAAAATGTAACTATACATGTAGATAAAACTCTATAAGCTATCTGACCATTCATTTCCCTGCATTTCACTCCAGAAACCTTCGGCATTTAAGAGGGAAATTGCATTCTGGATTAATGGAAACTACTCTAGTCTGTGTCTATTTATGCGATTAGTAAATTGTTCATGAAAAGGGTTACCTTTTGTGGAACAGAATCATCCACATGGACAAAATATTGCCTGCCCAAAAAATTAATAACAACAATTATTGCTAAATTAATAGCTTTTAAAAATAATTTTTTAAAAAAATACTTTTAAAATAGAAAAACAAGATCGATTAACCTCCCTCCAAGATCGGATGTTATTTCATAGTCAGCAAAAGAGAAATAAAATTACACAGATGAATCAAATTACTTGACAACAGAGAAAGCAGGATTGTCCTGTAGAGGATTGGAATAAGTCTGCACCCAAATAAATAAATTTTAATAAAAATAAAGAGTATAGGAGGGTTGACGATTCCAGTTAGATTGATGAACAACGAAAACGTACAGAAAGATCGGGAATGTAATCGGTGAAATGAGGAACGTCTTCAAGAACATAACCAAAATCACCGGTGATGATCTTGGGCTTGGAGAAGTCATTGGATGCCATGGCGAATGTTGTTGAATATGATGAGGGTCGAAAGGAACGGGAACCAATGAAAGTAAGCGAAGAGGATTTCCTAGAACTCGAAACTTCGAGAAACCGTGAAAGGAGAGCTGATGATGATAATGAGGAAATAGACGATGATTTAGGAGCGAAAATCGAATCCATGCAATGACTGAGAAATCCAACCGGTAAGTAAATACAAGGGATTAGGAATTAGACAGACACCGCCATACTTATTATAGCACAGACATCGTTGTCCTCCGTTTTCTTGAGGTTCTTCTTATTTTGGGCGACGATGTTGCTGGTTTTCTAACCAAACAAATTAACAAACAGGTGGCAAGCAATCAAATATCTTTCCTTTTCTTTTATGAATATGTTTTTTTTTTTTTAGTTTTTTTTTCTTGGCACAAGGGATTCAGGTCTTCCTTGAACTAGTACTAATATATATAAACTGAATTGAATTGAAATCACAAGAAAAGGTTTTTTTGGTTAGGGACCGACAAGATCACGGGAAGAAGCAGCAGCAGACAGCTAAAAGGAGCAAGGAAGAAGAAAGAGAAATATTTTAGGATAAATGGAGCAATTAACAAATAAAATAAAAAGAAATTGTGAATTAACATGTTATATAATATTTATTTAATGTTTTGATTTAGAATAATGACATTTTAAGTATGTAACATCAATGAAGATTTTATCGTGTATTCCGGCATTTAAAGATGATAACAACCAGGGTGCTCATCTCGCTGGCTGCAAGGTTTTCAAAATATCATTTCTCCATGGTCTCTGGATACTCAAGCAGAACATGCATGATCCGCCATTGCTTAAAAAAAGGCACGAGAGCCCAGTGAAAAAGGGCGGAGTTCCTCAATAATCCCATCCAGTTCCCTAGCTCTTGATATGGAAGGTATACTAGCTCAGTACCACTGGAGCTTCGCCTCCTCCACTGCTGGAGGTATCCAGGATAAGCTACTAAAGCCGCTACTCGTGCTACCATAATGAAGGTACGAGTGGTAAGGAATCTGCCACCATAATGAAGGCTTAGATTGCGTTGTAGAAGATGAATAGGGAGATGGGTTTGGGTTATGAAGGCTAGTAGAATGTGGAGGCTACTGGTACAGTGGTGAAGAAGTTTTTTTTTTAAAAAAAAAAATTATTATTTTCCAGTGGGTGTCCGTGGTTCTTTTTAAAATAATGGAAAATAATATTTGATGTTTTAGGAATTTAATTGAAACGGTTTTTATTTATTTATTTATTTTAAGTTTTAAGAGGTAGTTTAACTCATTAATTCTTGAATTTGATTTCTAATAATTATGAATTTGAATATTTTCAAAACCTTTAGAAATTTATATGATTGTTAATTTTAAAATTTGTAAAATTAATCAAGATAGATACAAATTAGTTTATATACTCATATTAATAAAAACAATTAAAATAACTTTTATTAACATAACATGTTGTCTCAATTTGTCTCAAAAAGTTATATATGGTGTTTTTAAAATATAACATGATTAAATATTATATTTTTAAAATGCAATATTTTTTTAATTATCTCATATATTACGCTATCATGTTTTTAAAATATAACATGTTAAGTCATCAATTATAATTTGTTCCAAAACTCTCAGGCAGCAAACTGACAAATGTTCTGTCAACTTAACCCTCTGAGATATAGATTAGTGGTTAACTTCTAGATTTAGAGAGGTTAGTTATCAATTTAAATTTTATAAATTTTAAAATTATTAAAAATTTATATAATTATTAATTTTAAAACCCATGATATTAATCAAAATATGTATAAACTGATCCAGATATTTACATTAATAAAAATAAAAACAAATGTTCTGCCAACTACCCAATCGGATTTGAAACCAACTATATATTTTATTTCTTTCTATAATCATATTATACAAACAAACAAATAAATCATATAAACTTTTCATAGTTTCCCTTTTAAATTCTAATTTTCTTCGTTTTATTTACCGATCATTTTCATTTACGTCATCTTATTTGCTAGCGGTACTTGAAGAGTCTAAATCAAGGAAGTTGATGGAGATAGAAGGCGTCCAATTCACCATGTTGCAACAACGCCTTATCATACCACTCTATTATATCTCTCTTGTTATATTTTTTTAAAAAATATTTATTAAAATTATATAATTTAAAATATATTAAATATAAAAAAATTAATTTAAAATAAAAAAAATTTAAAAATATTTTTTGACGTAAAAAACAATCATACTCTAAAAAACCATGTGGGGCCAATTTATATATATATATATATATACACACACACAATCTTGTAGTTTTAATTTGGGTAATTGATTGTGTATGGTTTGACTCGGCAGCAGCGAGAGTAGGTCTCCATTCATGATCAAGCCAATTTTCCATTAATTTTGACTTTTTAAAGGAAGTAGAAAGATCACGGGAAGAAGCAGCACTATGCCATTATACAGTGTTACCAATAAACTAATTCCATCGGTATAAGGAACACAAACCATCAGTAAAATTATTACCAACAGTATCTCCGACGGATTTATTCCTTTGAAGTCTTGAGCGTTGGTAATTCTAATTCCGTTGCCATTTCTGTCAGTAATAAAAAAAACTACCGATGGAATTACATATAGATCAGTGCGCCGAAAAAAAAAATTCCCGCCACCAAGTTACCGACGGAATATTTCCGTCGGTAAAATTCAACGGTAATTACCGACGGAATATCCGTCAGTAAAAGACACGGTAATTCCGACGAAATTTCCGTCGGTGATTATGGGACGGCCATAAATATTGTAAACGATACTACAATACCAACGGACACATTCTCTCTGTAAATCCGTCTGTATAAATTTAAAATATTAAAAAAAATATTTATTAACTGTTAAAAACTTATAACCAAATAAATTTTCATTAGACATTAAAAATGTAAAATTAATGTTAAATAATATTCATTGAAATATTTATTACAAATTTAATGTTTTAAAAAAACAAAATTAAACTAATTAAAATAGCGGTGGAGCTAGAGGAGGAGGAGGAGGCTGGTTGTTGCCAGGACCGTACGGCCAAAAAGAAGCAGCACATGGATCATCACCCATCTTTGATCTAATCTCCATGACCATTTGATGGAGCTGAGCATAATCCGTCGAGAGGCGTTCATATTGTTGTTTCAAGGCTAAAAACTCCTCTGACTGGGTGCTCGATACTGATGGAGAGCTCCTAACAGTTGAGACACTATGGGCCGACCGTAATTTTTCAACCGTCGTGTTGGAAAGCCCGTAGACCCGATTTTTATCGGGTCCACCAGACGATCCGACCTCCATCCACAAATCCAGATCGAAATCTGGTTGGGTCAAAGGATCGTCCTCATATCTCTCTCTCAACCAGCTATTATAGGTCTCCTGATTTTTTTTTTTAAAATCATCATATTCAATTCAAGAAAATAATAACTTACAAAATAATTTGATTGATCGAACATACCACAAAATGCTGAGCACGGTTGTCCACGTACTGCTGCACCCCTTTTTGGCGGTCTTGACTTCGCACTTGCGTCTCTACAAATAGCTCTATTGGACTCGGCTCACGTCCAAGAGACGTAGCCTTTAAGGAAAAAAAAGATTGCAAGTTAAATATATTTATAAGCAACAACAAATTAATTAACGATATATTTCATTTAAATTAATCTTACCATCCGCTTCGCATGTGTGTTGAACGGGACGGAGCCGCCGATATACGTGGTCACCGAACCATGAATTTCCCGGTTCCAGTTGACGGCTCCGGATTGTGAGCGTTGTGAGAACCGCTCAGACATCACGTGCTCAATATATGCCACCCATATATCTCCCGAGATAAATGGCGGTTTAAATTCCCGCCAAACCGCCACCTCATTCCAACCTTCAAGACCATTGTCCCTCGCATATCTTTTCATCTTTTTTTGGATGTCATACCAAAAATCACGCAACCTACATCCATAGTAACTAATTAGAATTTAGAACATAAAATTATAAATCAAAAATAAATATTATTTTCGATGTTACCTAGTTGCCGCGTGATTCTCCCATACTCTCCTAACAACATTATTGTCCGCGCTATCCCACTCAAATTTATTCTGTATATATAAATAATTCATTGAAAGTAAAAATAGTACAAGATATAAAATTAAAAAAATTATTTATTAAAAATAAACTGGAAATTAAAAATTAACACCTACTTGAAATTGCCGAAACCAGGCATCGATATTAGGTCTCCACTCAGGATGTCTGGAGACCTGACTCCATTGAAACATTGGAATCTCTATCGACGATTTCAACGCCAATGTAATTGTCTTGACAGCCTCAATGTTTGTGAACCTGAAATTAAATAATAAAAAATTAATTATTTGTTCATAAATTATGTTATAATTATTAAAAAAAAAAACTAAAACCTAAACAAACTTACATTGAGAGGTCATCGTTCCATTAGTGCCTGGTACTTGCGGGTGAATTGACCCCGCTATGAAGGCACACCGCTTCTGCGCTGTGAAACCGCAGTAGAAGAGGAAGCATCACACGGTGGCACAGATGCATCGCCGTGATCAGCATCTAAGGAGATGTCCTCCTCGCTGCTAGAAGAAATATGTGCAACCGTCTGCTGATGACGTACTGTAGATTTCATTCGACGCATCTACACAAATGTATATGAATTATTACATAAATTAACTTTAATTGTTTAAAAACAAAATTCAGCAGCACCTCCTTTATACTAGAAACTATCCACAGTTTTCAAACCTGCAATATTTACAATAACTACAATCCATATAATCTCCATCAACATCATATATACAACCTAATATCATTAGGAATTCAATCATTAATAAAAATTCGGCAGCACCTCCCTATATTGGAGACTACCCACAGTTTTCAAACCTGCAATCTTTACAATAACCATAATCCATATAATCTTCATCAACATCATAAATACAACCTAATATCATTAGGAATTCAATCATTAATAAAAATTCGGCAGCACCTATCCTATATTGGAGACTACCCATAGTTTTCAAACCTGCAATTTTTACAATAACCACAATCCATATAATCTTCATCAACATCATAAATATAACCTAATATCATTAGGAATTCAATCATTAATAAAAATTCGGCAGCACCTCCCTATATTGGAGACTACCCACAGTTTTCAAACCTGCAATCTTTACAATAACCA
>Ga0325401_1005215_pt1 | contig 12396 bp, 8 predicted proteins | sample PopdelMetagenome_FD_205666 | JGI IMG/M metagenome (GOLD analysis project Ga0325401, IMG submission 205666) | Populus deltoides microbial communities from Bellville, Georgia, United States - Xylem-PdKOR-R2 | ecosystem: Host-associated > Plants > Phyllosphere > Stem > Wood/Secondary xylem | place...
AGCTTGTATTTTGGTCATTTTAGGAGTTTTTCTGTGTGTAGTTCTCTAGTAGTGGACTGGAGAGTGAGTGAGTGCGGTGCCTACGCTACTTGTCTAGGAGGTCTTTGCCTTTGGGTGGTGGCGTTTTTACTTTTGAATGTAGGGCTTCCGAGGGTTTGGCTCCTAAAGTCCGAAATGGTGAAGCTATGAACGGTACATTTTCTTTACTCTATTTTTTATAATTAAAATACCATCAATTATTTTCTATTAACATTAACCAAAAAAAAAAACTAACTAAAAGAGAAGGGATTTTTAATATTGACCCTTGTTTATTTAATTTTTTTAAAAAAGCTTTTTTAATTTTTTTAAAGATTATATCGATCCCATAACTAAAGTCATGAGTCCTTTAATACTAAATTTATTTTTTATTTGGTTATCCTTATTTCATAATTTAGATCACGAGTTTAACATGTTAACTCAGTTGACTCGGTTTTTTTTTGTTTTTTAATTGACTTTTTTCTTAATTTAACATTTAATATTATGTTTGATTGAGAATTAGGTTTCATGATTTGTTTTGTTTTACTTTTTTATTATGTTATCTCTGTCTTATGACCCGGGAATGGTGCATAAAGAGTTAATCCAGGTTGATTTAGCTCATTTTTTAATCAAAATTTTTATAAATTTCACCACTCAACATTGGTTCCGATAGGTTTGATTAAGAATTAAGCTTCATAATTTATTTTAATTTGCTCTCTATATGGTTTTCTCAGTCTCATAATCAGAGTCATGGATTTGGTAGTTTAGCACAGGTTGTTTTTACTTTTTATATGATGTTATCTCAGTCTAATTACCCCAAGTCATAAGTTTGGCAGATTAACTTGATTTGTTTTTTATGTTTTTTTTAATCACATCCTTCAACATTAGGCTGACTAAGAATTGAAATTCGTAATTTGTTTTGAATTACTTTCTATGGGGTTATCTCAATTTTATGATTTAGGTCGCAGATTTGACAGATTAACCCAAGTCACTTTTTTATGTCCTTTTTTTAATTGATTTTTTTTCAATTTTATCATTCAACACTGGGTTGATTGGAATTAAGTTTCATAATTGGTTTTGATTTGCTTTCTATAAGGTTATCATAGTCTCATAACCCGGGTCGAGGATTTGACATGTTAACTCGGGTTGATCCAAGCCAATCCAATATGTTGATATCTTAATATTAAAAAAAGATGTTATCTTGAAAAAAAAATTGAGACAAACTATGTTTTTACAAGTTGTTCAAATTGCTTTTGAACCTGCAAAGTCAACTAGATCACATCAAGTCAACTACCATATAGTTTAATTTTTTTTCCACTAGAAAAAAAATGTTAGCAACATTTAAATTTTTTTTATGTTCAAGAAAAATTGACCTGACTCATGGCATAAAGTAAATCAATAATTTAGTAAATACTATATCAAATATAGTTTTTATTGTTACTTTTAAATATGCTCTTAAAATCTAAACTTAATGTGCTAATAATATATATTTTGATATTGACATTTATAATCTATGCCTAATAGTAAATGTTATGACATCCTTAAATATATTTTATCATTTACAAGTAAAGTTCTTAAAAATTTATAATACTTTTATGATAATAATTAATGTATAGATCATTTTGTATGTATTGTAATATACATTCCCTTAGTAATATCATAGTCATGATAGCAAAGCTTTGTTATCTTAGACAATAGTTTATCACTAGATAAGTAGTTATATTGTGTATCATGTCAAATTTTTTTATTATAAAAAAATATCATGGCAATGCTAGAATTTTTAAAAAAGCAATAAAAACTTGAGACCCGGGTTTTAACTTGATTGGGTTCAACAAGTTCACTTAATTTAATAATATGGTTAAAAAAAGCATCGATGATAAATAAAGCTAAGAAAAAAAAATAGTAATAATTTACTATAAAAAATTGAGCTATCAATATCATACTCGGAAGGAAAAGAAAGAAAAATGTATTAGAAACTCATCGTTGCTTTGTCATGAACACTGCCAGAAAGAGCTCATTAAGACGGTTCTAATGCCACGGTGAAAAGTTACACAACAATATCGAAAAATGCCGCACGTGTTGTCAGAGCAACAACATAGAAAGCAAATCAAACAAAATATTATGAAGAGAAAATCTTATACTTATATTCAATCAATTAATTTGATTTAATTCAAAAACAAAATTTCTTTTAAAATGATAAATTTAACAAAGAACAACAAATAAGAAACTTGAGATAATCCAAGTTACTTTTAAAATTAATGAAAAGCCCTATAGGAAGGAAATAAAAAAAAATAATGGAGCCCAATCTCTAATAAAATAAATATTGAATGATGAAATTAAAAAAAAAACACGAGTTTAAAAAAAGGGGGGAAAACATGCAAACTTGACAAATCTCCCAAACTTGGGTTAATCTCTCAAACTCGCTACCCATGAAATTCTAAACTTGGACTTAATTAAAAAAGCTCAATTCCTAAATAATTTAATATTAAATGATGAAATAAAAAAAATGAATTTAAAAAATTTTCTAAAGTAAAAAAAAAATAGCAATAAAAAGAATGAAGATTAAATTTTATAGGAAAGAAAACTAAAGGAGAATGAAATCATAAAAAACATAAAAATTTTCTCAAATAAAACAAATAGTAATAAAAAAAACAATTACCAAATCTAACATATAAAGAACAAAATTGAAGGGCTACCACGAGTTTAAAAAAAGAGGGAAAAAACATATAAACCTGACAAATCTCTCGAACTTGGATTAATCTCTCAAACTCGCTACCCATGAAATTATAGACTTGGGTTTAATTAAAAAAGTTCAATTCCTAACCAATTTAATATTGAAAGAAGAAATAAAAAATTGATTTAAAAAATTTTCTAAAGTAAAAAAAATAGCAATCAAAAAAATGAGGATCAAATTTGATAGGAAAAAAAAAACTAGGGGTGAGCAAAAAAACTAATAAACCGAGAAAACCAAAAAAAATAACCAAAAAAATCAAACAAAAAAAACATAATTAATCGATTAAAAAATCATAAAAAAATTCTGGTTCAGTTTTCAAAGTCTGAAACCGATTGAACTAAACCAAACTAAACCAGTTCAACCAGACCAACATTTTAAAAAAAGCAAGTATAAATAGGATGTTTTTTCTAACCTTATAAAATAGCATTTATAAACATAAAAACCAGTCGTTGCCCCTCCCTTTACTTTGCTCTCTGCATCTCTCCCTCCTTTTGCTCTCTGCATCTCTTGATTCTCTCCTTCCATGGTTCTTAACCAGCAAGCCCCCCACACATGCATACACACAAACACTTACTCGATGAACCTCGCAGACTCCTCCTCAACTTTCTCTTCTTCTTCATCGAACTCGAACTCGAACACACTAAATTGCCAACTCAAACAAGCTATGACTCACTCGTATAGAGCTTTTTCAGTTGCTATTAAAGCTTTCATGCGACGGCAAAAAAAAAAATGAGGCAGTCCTCTACATGCAAAAGCTTGTGCCATGGCTGATGTACAGATTCTTGATAAGGATTGGGTTGCTAAAAGGAAACCCCTGTTTTATCTTGTATAGATTCTTGATAAGGATTGGGTTGCACAGATTCTTGATAAGGATTGTGTTGCTAAAAGCAAACCCCTGTTTTGGCTTGTACAGATTCTTGATAAGGATTGAGTTGCTAAAAGCAAACCCCTGTTTTAGCTTGTACAGAAACTGTATTATTTTCTAGATTTTCAAGCTAGCAAACCGAACCGACTGGTTTGGAAGGGGAAAAAACTGAACCGAATTGAAACTGATCGGTTTGAACCGGTTTTTAGTTCGGTTCGGTTCAAAAATTGAAAAAAATAATTTTGATTTGGTTATTTATTTTGATCCAAAACCGGACCGAACTGAAAATGCTCAGCCATAAAGAAAACTGAAGGAGGATGAAATCATAAAAAAATTAAAAAATTTCTCAAATAAAACAAATAGTAATAAAAAGAACAATTACCAAATCTAACATACAAAGAACAAATTGAAGGGCTACTTTGAAAATTTAGAGGGTTAGGCCTAAGATAGAGAAGAAGAGAGAAAAGAAAGGGGGGAAAGTTTGTTAATGCCAAACAGGTCAGTAAGCCACATGCGTCACCTAAGAAGGGATGAACATTACAACAATTCCAACACCATTATAGAAGACAGTGTTTAGCAGCTGCAAGATACCTCGTGGGCTGTCTAATAAGGATTAGGCTCTTTACACGAATGAGCATTTGTTGTACACACTAGCCACTTGGTTTTTAATAATATTTTATATTTATTAAAATATCAAATTGCATCTCAATCAACTTGATTATAACTAAAAAAACAAGATGAAAATATGATAAAGCCCCTAGATGCTAGTTTAATATCTTTTTTTTCTATTAAGGATAATTTAGTCATTTTATTATGCTTAAAAAGTGAAAAGTCAAAAAAGACCCTAGACACCAGTTAAATAAATTTTGCTTTTAAAGGTAATTTGGTCATTCCATTGTTCTTTAAAAAGTTCAAAAGATTGGTTATAAAAACCTATGTAAAAATATTAAAGAGTTAGTAAAGTGCTGGAAATTTAAACTGATGAAATATATATATATATATATATATATATATATATATATATATATATATATATATATATATATATATATATATTATTGATTGAAAACTTTAAAGATTGTGAACTTTAAGAGTAGGCTGAGACAATATATCTGGTTAGATGAAAAAATAATTTAATTAACATTATGCTTATAGTAAACAGTGCAGGGTAAAATTTAGTATGATTATTCATCGTACCAAAGATACTATAAATTATATTCATCTTAACCTTTGGGGTTCTTTTTCTATTATGTCAAAATACGGAGCACATTATCTATTGTTATTTATTAATGATCACCCTATAAAGATTTGGATGTATTTTCTAAAAAGAAAGAGTGATGTGTTTATCACTTTCAAGAAGGGTAAAGTTTTGATTAAGAAACAAACTAGTAAAAAGATTAAACGTTTAAGAGCTAATAATGGTTTGGAGTTCCGCTTAGGTTAGTTTGACAAGTTCCGCAAGAATAAAGGAATTGCTAGAAATCACACTATCAGAAATACACCATAATAAAATAGGGTTGCAAAATGTATGACTATGAAACTCTTGAAAAAAGCACGTTGTATGCCTTTACAGGCTGGATTGTCAAAAGACTTTTAGGTAGAAGTAATTAACATGACTTGTTATCTTATAATAGATCTTCATTGATAGTTTTAGAGGTAAAGACTTTATATAAGGTATGGTCTGGTTCTCTTGTTGATTACTCTAAATTGAGAGTATTTAATTGTCTTGATAATGCTCATTTTAAGAAAGATAAATTTGGGTCGAGAGTAAGAAAATACGAATTCCTAAGCTATACATATATGGTAAGGGGTATTGGTTGTGGTGTGTTGATCCTAAATCATCTAAGTTCACTACTAACAAGGATATATGACCTTTGATGAGTTTGTAATGTTTCACAAGAAAAATAATTGATCATTATTAGTGTAAGATATTATTGTTAAAAATGCACCTAAAGAACAACTTTATAATATTGCTACAAGAAGACAAAGAAGATAAATAAAAGCACCAATTAAGTTTGGTTATGTTGATCTAATTGATTTTACCTTGAATATTGTAGAGAATCATAATGATCGTGAGCCTTATTCTTATAAAAAGGTAATTTCTTGCATGGAATCTTCTTAGTGGATATGTTATGAATGAAAAGATTAAGTCTCTTTATAAAAACTGAAAATGAAAGCTTGTTAAACCACCACAAGGCTAGAGGATTGTTGGGTGCAAATGAGTTTACAATAGGAAAAATGGAGTCCCAAGGGTTGAGAGCAAGATTTAAAGCACGTCTAGTTACTAAGGGTTTTATATAAAGAAAAGATGTTGACTTTAATGAAGTGTCCTCTCCAATTCTAAAGCATATTTCTATGTATGTATTATTTACCATGGTATTTTGTTTGACTGCGAACTTAAGTAAATTGATGTCAAAATAACTTTTTTACATAGTGAGTTGGGGGAGAGAATCTATATGTATCAGCTAGAGGGTTTCATTCCTCAAAGTAAGGAAGGCTATATGTGTTTATTAAAAAAGTCATTGTATAGCTTGAAATAGCCACCAAGACAATGGTGTAAAAGGTTTAATACTTTTATGCTTAAACATGGTTACTTTATGAGTGACTATGATAATTTTGTATATTTTAGGAAGCTTTTAGATGGTTTGTATGTACTTGTTATTGTATATTGATGACATATTGATTGTCTCCAAGAACATGTTTGACATCAACAGTTTAAAGAATTAGTTGAGTGGCGAGTTTAAGATAAAGGATTTGGGTGCAGTTAAGAGTATTTTGGGTATATAGATATGCAGAGATCAAAGTTTTAGCAAGTTATACTTGTCACAGAGTAAGTATCTTTAAGAGATATTTGAGTGTTTTGGCATGCAAGACTGCAAGTCGGTGAGTACTCCACGTGCAGCCCACTTGAAAAGTTCACTGGTAGGCAATGAAATGGATATTCTATTATTATAGAGGTATTAAAAATGTTGGCTTGATATATGAAAAAAGATAGTATCACTAGAAATAGTGTTACGGGTTTTGTAAATTTATATTACACTGGTGATTTGGGATGAAGGAGATTGCTATCAGATTATATTTTTCACTCTCTCTAGGGGTGCTATTAGTTAGGAAGCAAATTTATAATCCGTTATTGCCTTGTCGACAATAGAGGTTAAATATGACATTGACAAAGACAGTAAAAGAAGCTTTATGACTGAGAGAATTGGTTGGTAATCTCGGTTTGTCAAAGAGTTGATTATTATATATTGTCATAGCCATAGCGTTATTCATCTAGCCAAGAACTAGATGTACCATAAAATGGCCAAATATATTAATGTTAGGTATCATTTCATTCTAAATGTTATGTCACGGGTTGTTCCATCTGAGAAAAAAATTGCTACAATTAAGAACCATGCAAATATGTTGACGTCTATCTCTATAGTCAAGTTCAAGCATTGTTTGGACTTGATTGGTTTGTATAGTACTTGAAAGATGTGTAGTTAAGGTAATCAGAGAGGAGTTCAAGTTTTGTAAGTTGACTCAATTAAAACCAGTATATAGATTTATTGGATTTATCTTAAATTATGGGCCTATGTGAGAAAATAAACATTCATGTACTTAGTCCATATATAAAAGCTTAAAGTTGTTATATTTTAGGATAAATGACTTATTTGTAAGTGCCTTCGATCTCTACACTTTGATAACTAAAGAAAAGAGAGAAAATATGAGTTTTTTTATTGCTTTAGGATCTTGGATGAGAAAACAATTTTATGTGATATCTTATAATTTTCTACTTTCTCATAGTAAATTTTCTTGATTATTTTGCTTGTGGAGTAGACCTAAGTTTTCAAACCATGTAAATTATGTGTGTGCTCTTATATAATTGATTGTGTTGGATTTTTTTATATTACTTGCAAATTGTTTTGAGATTCTAGGGCTATTTTCACAACATCTACGGATTTGAAAAAATTTAAGAGAAAAAAAAGGGAAATGGATTTTGGTTGAAAAGTGAAAAAAGAATAATTATGTTTCCAGTGACATGAGTTATTAATATATAAGGGCTTTTTTTATATATCTTTTTATCATTATTTTAAATTAACATTGACTAGATATGTAGTGTAATTTATAAAAAGATGGTAATCAAAGTGATTCAACACTTAAATGACAAGATGTTTTCAGTAATTTTTCTGTTTAATTTCGTCTTTTTTTTTAGATTATCAACACTTTCTTCAAATCACTATTAAAGTTATAAATCAAAGGGAAAAAATAAGAGTATACCTACCATTGTTTACTTATTGATATTAATATTTATAAGATGTATTAAAAAAATATTAATATAATAAGATATATTTTCTCCTTACTTATTCATTTCAAACGAGGATCTTTCTTGTTTGAAAAATATTGATGCATAGAACATACAAAATATAAAAATGATAATATTGTTGATAATTGAATGTCGATGTATAGTGGTGGATAGCTCTTAGGTTTTGTTACTCATTAATCCAACATGTCTAGATATCCCACATGCCATGAAAGTTCTAAGAATTCAAGAATAAAAAAGATATGGATTTAGTAAATGATCGATCTCTTTTCTTAATCTTGAGAAAAATGAGTAAATAATTTGTCTTAAAATAGAGGATTATAAATTTATCTCAATTTGATTAATTTGTTATATTATCGATAAAAGAGAGATGACATGTAGATCGGTTTGAAACTTGAATTTGTTTTTTAATTCTTTTATTGAATTTTGGTATTAAGTGATCACTTGCATAAACTTAAAAAGATTGATTAGATTAACTTGATTAAATATAGTAACTAATAATTTAGAATAAAATTAAAGTCTATTTATATAATACAAGGATAAATACACATTAATATTAATTTAATATTAACAAAAAACTAATTCTTAAAGGAAAGTTACATTGTTTTTAGACACAAATTACTATTCATTATACTATTAAAATTACACAATTGCCCTTGCAAAATAAAACCATTAAACTAGGCATTGGAGGCAATATTGTATTTTCACCATGATACAACCTTGGTAAAAAAAAATACTTATGCTTTTGTTTTAGGGGTATTTTAGTACTTTTATTTTATTAGGAATAGTGCCATTACTTTGGTAACCTTGCAGCAAAAAAAAAAACTCTCTTATAAGGTTTTTTGGTCATTATACATTGATTTTGTTGTAATTTTGGAGGTTGCTCAAGGATGTTATTGTAATTATCATATATTAAATATTATTTTAAAAAAACTTGTTAGCATATATGGGTGGCCCCCGTGTCATTCAAACAACACGTGTGAGGTCATCTGGCCACCAAACACCACCTTTGGAGGTGGTGTTTGGAAAATCTCGACGCCCTTTACACCGTGGTACGACGAGCTTTTTAAGATTCATGACAGTTTGTCATTGACATTCATTTCTCTTTTTCCTTTTTCTTCTCTCTCTCCTCCTCGAGTTTTGCACCAACCCCTGCAAAATTTATTTTGTTTCAGATCATTTAAAAAAAATTCAAATTTTATACTCGGGTTTTTTTTTCTATCAAAGCGTGTTATATAAAAATTTTATATATGTATCACATCATACTTTTTTATAACAAATATACTAAAAGGCATGGGAGATTCATTATAGCCTCCTTCACATTTTCATATTCATCACTACAGTGTGGTGATCATTTTTTCCTTCCCATCAAAAAATAGAATTTCCACAAGGTTCATAAGTCATTACTGATTCGTTTGAGGATATTTTTGTCCATTTCATGTTTTTATAAACAGTAAAAAAAAATTACACATGTACCCCAGGAGCAAAAAAAATAAATAGTGTCGGGTAAGGATAGTTAGGTAATTTTCTTTTTTTATACACAATAGAATTACACATTTACCCTAGAATGCAAAACATTTAATTCATTAGTGTCAGAGGTATTTTGGTCTTTTCACCTTGTTTTTTTTTTGTTATTTGTAAATGTGGTTGAGGGTAGCTACCTAATTTATCATTAAAATAATAATTTCTTATTTAAAAAGCTACTGACACGTGCTGCGTGTTGGAATCATCACACATGTTACCCAAAACATGAGGTAGTTTTCAATTGTTAATAATAGTCGTTCGCCGTCTCAGATTATTTCTCGTTGTCTTCTTTTCCATTATAGGTGGCGCTTGTGCTCCAAATATGGTTGGTGTATCGCTAACAACTCTTTCTTGTTTTCCTTCCTTCATTTCTCTCTCCTACCCCCATAAATATACTATGGTCCTCATTATTTTTGTTATTTCAAATTCAGACCTTTGAATTTTGATTGCTTTTTTTAGTCATTTTCTCTTTTGTTGAAGTTTTGTTTGATTTTAATTTAACCCTCGGTTCTTAATTTGTATATACTATATATATAAAATATTTCAATTCAATCCTTTTACTTTTAATTTCTTTTTTTTTTTTTTGCTCTTTTATCAAAGTTTTTATGACTTATAATTTAAACCTCCAAATCAAGCTTATAGTTTTTGTTTTTTCAATGATAATAGTGATTTTAATTTGGTCCCTTTTCTTTAATTTCTTATTATTTTTCTTGATCCTTTTGTCAGAGTTTTTATAATTTTCAATTCTATCCTTCAAATCAAGTTCATGGTTTTTATTTTTTCAATAATAATAATAATTATTATTATTATTATTATTATAAAAATAGTGATTAAAATAATATTATTATTGATGATGATAATAATATTATTATTAATGATAGTTGTGACAATAATAATAATGATAATGATAATGATAATAATAATAAGTGAAGATAATAATAATAGTTGTTGTTGTAGTGCTGTGGCAGTAACAATATTGTTGTTGTTGTTACTGCTATTAAAAATAATAATAATAATAATAATAATAAGAAATGATAATAATAATAGTTGTTGTTGTAATGTTGTGGCGGTAACAATATTGCTGCTGCTTTTACTACTATTATAAATAATAATAATAATAATAATAATAATAATAATAATATAGGAGATAAGAAGATGAAGAAGAATAGTGATGATAATAAAATATTAATAATAGTTGTTGTGATGATAATAATAATAATAACAACAACAACAATATCAATAACAATAATAATAGTGATGATGATTGTGGTGTTGGTTGTTAAAATAGTAATAATATTAATATGAATGCTGTTATTATTACTAATGATGATAATATTATGAAAATATTAGCAATAATTATGGTATTATAATAACAATAACAACAGTAATTTTAATAATGATAGTGGTCATAATGATAACAATAATAGTGATAATATTAGCAATAATTGTAGTGGTGACAACAACAACAATAATAACAATAATTTTAATAATGATAGTGGTCATAATAATAATAATAATAATAATAATAATAATAATAATTGTAGTTATAGTAATCATGATCCTTAATTTTTGAATTGCTATTTTTTAAAATCCTTTGATATGATTAGAATTTTTATTTCAATTTCATCTTTTAATTTTTTTAAATTAAATTTCATGATTTTTCTAAATTGGATATTTCAAGTTTAATGACTCAGGTCATAAGTTTAAAAAAGTTAACATATTTTTTAAAAAAATATATAATTTTTTTTTATTTTTAATTGGGTTATTTCAGTCACATAATTTAAACTACGAGTTTGACGGGATGTCCCATGTTAGCTTAACTCTAATTAGTGTTTTTATGTATTTATCATAAACAATTTTTTATATTTTTTTTACACTTAAATATTATTTTTTGTTAGAAAAATTATGCAACCCGCGGGGAATCGCAGGTAAAGAGGCTAGTAATGACTTAAAAATGGAAAACTATAACCTTACTATGGAAAGAATGCCGAATTAATAATTGTACATTACCATAAAAAAGTTTTTTTTTTTCTTAAAATGGGATACTATCCAAGAAAGTTTTGATGATGTATACATCATGCCCACTGATATGCACAACATCATGAATATGGACAAGCTCATTTTGCACACCAAATACAATCCAGCAAAGTGCTTATAAACTGGCTTCAACTAGAAACAAGAATGGTGTGTCTGAATAATTCTTAGATATTCAATTTACAGATTGGTCTTGGAGAGCGATTCAAAGGGAACCTTCAGGTTCCTTTTCTTGCTTTGGAAGTTGATCAATCAAGTGAAAAAGGCTTCTACATCTTTCATTAATCCGCAAGAACAACAATCCAACCTTTTTCACTTGTTTGATCGAGAGCTTTATACCCTTCCTGTGATGACCTTGTGGAGGGATCCCATGGAGTCTATGCAGCAAGTCATGGCTATTTGGCTCTGGTCGGAAATAATGGGCTGCAAGCAGGAATGTCGTTAAGAAAATACTGTCCTTGCCTCGTATTTTAGTAAATGAACTAGCAGATGAGGCAACCATATGCCTTAAAGTTTTACCTTTCAAAGTCTTAACGAGGTATTTTTGTATTTTTGTGAATTTGAAGAATTTAAATATAGATTTTAAAGTATTTATTTTAAATTTTTTATCGAATTCTAAAGCATTTAAAAATCACATATGAATGTTTTTTTTTTTTCCAGTTTAGGTCTTTTTTATTGAATATTTTTTATAAGATTTTAATGAGATATATTTTTAGTACATGGTGTTTAAAAGAAGAAAGTGTTATAAAATCTATAATTATATATATATATTAAATATTTATTAGAATATTTTTAAATTTTATGACTTTTGGGTTTAATTTTTTAGTTTTTTATGATGCTCGAGTTTTTTGGTGTTATTAAATGTTTTTATTATTTTTTTATAAATAAATTATTTGTTTTTTATTTTGAGTATTGAAATAT
>Ga0325401_1005217_pt1 | contig 12393 bp, 9 predicted proteins | sample PopdelMetagenome_FD_205666 | JGI IMG/M metagenome (GOLD analysis project Ga0325401, IMG submission 205666) | Populus deltoides microbial communities from Bellville, Georgia, United States - Xylem-PdKOR-R2 | ecosystem: Host-associated > Plants > Phyllosphere > Stem > Wood/Secondary xylem | place...
ATATATATATATATATATATATATATAAAATCAACTTGTTTATTTTTTAATGTAATATTCGAGAGAACTCTAAATTTTAGATTATAATGAATATGTAAATCACACCGAATTATATAAATACAAGAACACGAGAATAAATTATCCACACCAAACAAGTGGATAAATACATACTCATTATATAAAGATCAAATTGTTATATTTCGGATATGAATATTGATCACCGACCTTATTTCATATTAAAAACTAAATTTAATGTGGCTTCACATCTCAGTGTTAGGACACATCAGCGCAAAACCCCAACACTTCAATATTCCATCATAATTCATATAAAAAATAATAATACGTTGAAGATTATTTAAAATAAACAAACATTCATTCAGAAAATGACTCTCAAGAGCTGCTAGAATGAACTGAAAGTTGCTGGAACGGAACCTGGAAGTGGTGGCGCGTGGGAATCATATGCTGGTAGCTGACAAATGAGTGGGACTACAGTGTTTACACCTCACACTTCGAGCGAGTTTGACAGTGTGGTTACAAGTGTTTTTTAAATAATTTTTCGTGCTAAAATGTATGTCAATGATACTTTTTCATTTTTTAAAAATTATTTTTGATATCAACACATTAAAACGATCCAAAACATACAAATTATATTCAATTTTAATAATTTTTTTTTAAAAATATTTGAAAACACAACCACAATCACAGCCGCATTCCTAAACTTAGCCGGACACCAAACTTGCAAAAATAAAACAACAAGCCCAACCACACTCCAGCATCGTTACCCAAACCACACTCTAGTTGTGCTGTACTCGTCATGGTATTTTAGCATGTATTTACACCATGTCTCTTACAAATGCTTTTGTGTTTTTTTTTTGCTTTGATTTTTCTTGTTTTTTAATGTTGTCAATGTGGAGTTGGTGAGCTAAAGAAAATAATAAAAAAATAACACTTTTAAAAATAGAGAGGAGGAACTCAAGTAGTCTACTCCACTTAAACTATTAAAGAACTAAAATGAGTTGAAATTTGCCTAGATTTCAAATGTTATTGGAAGTTGCAAGGAAAAAGACTTTGCTCGTGGCAATGTTCTGGAAATTCCAGTCGAAAACTTCAACTAGCCAACTCCATCTCCCTCGAACTTTTCAAGAAACCAAACTGAGATGAAAAATATTGTTTTTATGTTTTAAAAATATTTTTAAGAAGATTTGATTTTTTTTATTTTAAATTATTTTAATATATTAATATCAAAAATAATTTTTTAAAATTAAAAATTATTATTTTTTAATATATTTTTAAATAAAAAATATTTTAAAAGCAAAGGTTGGAATCTCAACTCTCTCTGGCAAGAGGAGACAGCTCTTGTGTTTTTTATAGAACATTGACCCATCCTTCGTCGCTCCACGATGCCCGGTCCTTTCATTATCAATATAATTTTCTTTTATTTATTCCCATTTCTATTAGAATAATATTATTTTGAGGTCGTCTTGTCTAGCCCAGGTTTCTTGGCCTCCCACGCCGTGGAAAATCACTTGCTCATCATATCCCTATAGCCCTTCATGCGCCGTCACGTTATTTTCTTAATTAAAAAAAAACAAATTCCCAGCCCAACGGCTGTTTTTTACAGCGTTATATTAAACTTATGTTCGGTAATTTTTTTTAAAATTATTTAATTTAAAATATATCAAAATAATATATTTTTATTTTATTTTTTATATAAATCCATTCAAAATACATGTAAAAGAATTTTAATTTATTTTTTAAATAAAAAATACTTAAAAAATAGATTCACAAATTGAGTTTCAAATTTTAAAGATTAATATATATATATATATTTAAAAAATTAAGATAATTTATCAACTCAAGTCAGTTTCTTCTTCTATTTTTTTAACTTGAATTGGTCAGCCAGTTTATAACTATAGCTTTTTTTTATCACATGGTTCTGACTATGTGGCATATTATCAGAGGACCACGTCACCAGGCTTCGCAATAATGTGGCACTTGAAAATCCCCGAGCCACCGCCACAACCAGGGAATGCAAGGAATAAGAAGATGCCACCCTAATAATCCCCTGCAACCATATCCATCAGGTTCACACATCCCTAAAAATATCAAGGATTCTGTTTTACTGACGTGGAAACTAACCATTTGTTGAAACTTTTAGGCGAGGTCAGACCGCACCGCAGAAAAATCAATGCCTTTCATTTGTTCCGATTAATCATAATTTCGCGTCTATTGTTTATTCGGAAAAATTAATTAGTCCTTGTAGTTTAAGAAACCAGTACCTAATCCCTGTTTTTTAAAATTATTTATAATGTAATCCTTTTATCAATTTTATGTTTTTTTTTCATTTATTTTACTCCTTCCTTTTCTAAAAATAGAAAAGCACGTGAGATGAGAAAATTTGATTAAAAATATATATAAATTATTAGATAATCCTAGTATAATGCACTCTCATTCACGTAAAAATGTTATAATACTTTATAATTTCAAATATTTAACCTTCATGTGATGTTTATTTACAATTTCAAATATTTAACCATCATAAATATTTTTACAATATTTATATCATTTTAAAAATATATAAATTATTTTTTTATTCAATAGAAAGTGAGACATAAAAATAATAGTTTTTTTATCCTAATTTTACCCAAATAAAAGATACACACACACACATAGGAAATAGTTAATAATTTCTCGTTAATAAATATTTTGTAACAAAAAAAATAGAATTAAATTTTTATTTTGTGAATTGATGTAAGTTGTTTTTGGTTAGAAATAACTTATTTTAAATCAAATTTTATTATAAAATTAAGTTAGAATTTTGAATTTTGACCTAATTAACTTTAATTTTAGTTTTTCACGTATAGATTCTAACCTATAATACATATATTATTAAAAAAATTGATTTAATTCATTTTCATAAATCATGTTTCTAATTTAAAGTGATTTTAAATTATTTTTATCATGCATTATTTATGAAAATAATTTTTAAATTGTAACTCAAAGCTAAAAGTTAAAAAAAGGGCAATACTAGATAAAGGACTATTTATTTATTTATAACATTTCAGGGGCTAAGTTATTACTTTTAATAAACTATAAGAACTGAATTAAAACCAACTCTCCTAGTCTCCCTTCCTCCCAGCCAGAGCTCTGAACCAGTAGTATATTAACGTTCTAGAAGAGAGCGGCACGCAGCCCTAGGTCTTCCAGTTGCTCTCCACACGCCTCTCTCTCTCTCTCTAATCATCATCAATCAAATCTCAGAAACAGCCATGATTTGTTGTTAGCTTCCTCTCTGCAACCTGAGCTCATCATCTAATCCTTATCTGGTGTGCTTTTTTATGTGAAATCATCATGCATATAACAGGCTTAGGATCAGCCTCTTCAATTCTTAGGGCTTCTAGGGCTAGGTTTCCTCCTCCTGTCTCCAAAACTTCCATTCTCTATTCTCCTAAATTTTCTCCTTCTTATTTGACCACTAATAACCAGCTCCGATCTTTGAGCTTCTCCTCCGCTGTTCGATCCCTCCGCTGCTCTTACCCTCGCTGGAGCCACGGTGTCGATTGGCGCTCTCCTGCTACTCTTCGCCACCAGATCAGAGCCGTTGCTCCCGTTGTCGAACGCTTCCAGCGAAAGATCGCTACTATGGGTATTCTTCATTCTCATCTCCCCCAATAATCATCTGTTTCGATTTCTGTAGTTAATTATTTTAGCTATAGAATTTCAGGGCAAATCATTTTGCCGTTTCAGAAATGATTGATTTTTTGTAATCGGCTGGTTACTTTCTCAGTACGGAAGTGGATGGTTCCTTTTATTTGAGAACCTGCTTTAATTATTAATTATTAATGATCAAATAATAACAGCACTGATTAACTATTTTTGTTTTCTTAAGCTCATGAACATCCTTTCAAGGAAATTTTCATCAGTCTCCCCAAGCCAGGAGGCGGCGAGTTCGGAAAGTTCTATAGCTTGCCTGCTCTTAATGATCCAAGGATCGGTATTTTCTGCAACATTTGTGCTTCATTTCATTTGGGTTGTCAAATTTAAGTCAAGTTAGCAAGATAGCTTTGACTGTATGTGATCTGTGATGTGTGTTTATTGTGTCAATAACAGAGAAACTGCCCTATTCCATCAGAATTCTTCTGGAATCTGCTATTCGTAATTGTGATAACTTCCAAGTAACAAAGGGTGATGTTGAGAAGATCATTGACTGGGAAAACACAGCTCCGAAACTAGTTGAGATTCCGTTCAAGCCTGCTCGTGTTCTTTTGCAGGTATGTCTGAAGCTTGAGAAGGTATACACTGTTTTGGCTATGATAATGAATTTGTGTTTGATCTGTACGTTTTGTTTTCAGGATTTTACTGGAGTACCAGTTGTTGTTGATCTTGCTGCTATGCGTGATGCTATGGCTCAACTTGGCGGTGATTCGAACAAGATCAATCCTTTGGTGCGAGTCTTTGTTTTCATTAAGTTTGCTACAAGTAAAGTCACTTTGATTTATTATAATCAGTTTTTGTTTAAAAAACGGTGCTAAACACCTTTCCTAGACAAGCCTAGTAAATATTGCTGCCTGTATGCTTCTGGAAATCTGAAACCGCTGTTTTCTGTCCAATCTCATCTTGTTCATTGATCCTGATCAAATTCTGGAAATTGCTTTGTTTTGCAGGTTCCTGTAGATCTTGTCATTGATCATTCAGTTCAAGTTGACGTGGCAAGATCAGAAAATGCAGTGCAGGCAAACATGGAGCTTGAATTTCATAGGAACAAGGAAAGATTTGCCTTTCTTAAATGGGGTTCCACTGCTTTCCAAAATATGCTTGTGGTTCCTCCAGGTTCTGGTATTGTTCATCAGGTATAATATAAAAGGGTGGTGTATTTCGTGTTCTGAGATTTGACATATTGAATTATAACTATCACTTCCTTTAGCAAGCCAATTATATCCCAGTTTGCATGCTCTTTACTTTTTAATATAATTTCTTATGGTAGTTGATAAATAACTAAAAGCTCAGACTAAGCATCGAATTTATTTTTATTGATGTACGGTGGTTGCACACTTAAATTTCAGGTGAATCTTGAATATCTTGGACGTGTTGTATTCAACACTGATGGTGTTCTCTACCCTGATAGTGTGGTTGGAACTGATTCTCATACAACCATGATTGACGGGCTAGGAGTAGCTGGCTGGGGAGTTGGAGGTATTGAAGCAGAAGCTGCAATGCTTGGCCAGGTAGTTAATGTGATATCTCATGGTCAAAAAATATTTCACCAGTGTCAATACTAGAACTTCCCAAAAGATAACTAGCATGTCATCTTAAACCATGTTTCTATCACAGAAGAGTATGAATGCAAAGGCGAAGAATTTGCATTTTATTTGTACGCATTCTTAACTTATTTTGTTGTGGGATTCCTATATTTTTTAATTAGTGTATATCAGCATTATGTGGTTAAGAGAGTGCTTGGTAGTGTGGTAGCGGTTGCTTTTCAAATAACTTTTCGTGCCGAAATGCATGCCAATGATTTTTTTCATTTTTTAAAATCATTTTCGACATCAGCACATCAAAACGATTTAAAACATACAAACCATATTAAATTTTAGCAAAAAAAAAAAATTTAATTTTTTGGGAATGCGGTTTGCACCGCGTTCCCAAAAACATTCTAAGTTTGGGCTCAAGTGCAATTTTCCCATATTATGCGAGTGCTACTAATTTATCACTTCTATGGATGCTTCTTTTTACTACTTGTATAGTTGTATAGTGTTTCTTTAATACTTAATGTGAATTTGTTTTTCTTTCACAAATTATGTATGGGGTTGGTAGTGCATGGATGCTTTGGGATGCTATTCATTTTCCACTATCTGAAATAAGTGTGGAGGAGCATTATGCTATGATTTTGTCTCTTTACATTATACTTTCTCAAATTGACAGCCCATGAGCATGGTGTTGCCTGACGTTGTTGGGTTCAAGTTAAATGGAAAGTTACACAATGGTGTCACAGCTACTGACTTGGTTTTGACGGTGACTCAAATACTGAGGAAGCATGGTGTTGTTGGAAAGTTTGTTGAGTTTTACGGTAATTTGATTCATGGACCTTAATTGACTTAGCTATCAATTGCTTTTTCTTGTCTTTTTTGGATGAGGATTTCATATTGTCTGTTTCCTGCAGGTGATGGAATGAGTCAGCTATCATTAGCAGACAGGGCTACTATAGCTAACATGTCTCCTGAGTATGGTGCAACTATGGGGTTCTTCCCAGTGGATCATGTTACATTACAATATCTCAAATTGACTGGAAGGAGTGATGAAACTGTGAGTCTCATTTCTTGTTTCCAACATATAGTTGTTTGCAATTTGAAATCTATACTGGATCCTAAGACGGGTCTTCTTTTATTAGGTGGCAATGATAGAAGCATATCTCCGTGCAAACAAAATGTTTGTTGACTATAATGAGGTAGAACCTTTTACTCCTTTTTCAATGTTTATCTTTCTTCTAAGCATTTGATATAATCTTTATTTTGTTATTTAACGTGCAACTATGGAATTACTAATTTTTCCCTCGCTAATTAATTCAGCCCCAACCAGAAAGAGTGTACTCATCCTATCTACAATTGGACCTTGCGGATGTTGAGCCCTGCATTTCTGGACCAAAGAGGTGTGCACTTTTTTACATGCGTTAACTCTTGTTCATCAACACTATCTCACACACTGACACCTTGTAGCTCATTTTCGACAACTTCAATGCAAATCTAACATATCCCCTTCGATTTATAGCTCATCAAAGCATGTGTCATTCCTTGCAGGCCACATGATCGTGTTCCATTAAAAGAAATGAAGGCTGATTGGCATGCTTGTCTCAATAACAAAGTTGGATTTAAGGTTTGTTGTAAGCCATTTCATTCAGTGTGGATAACTGATATCCATAATCTTTGTTTCCATTAAATCCAGTTGTCTAAAATTTTTAATATAATTTGTCGTTTCCCTGTTAAGGACTTTGATAAATTGAGTCAAAGGAAGTGCATCTGCTTCATATCATAATGACTATATGGTCGCCAGTGGTTCAGTTTCTGGATTTCATTGGTTCCTATAGAGTTCATAGTTATACTGCATTTTTTTTACACTGGTCTTTGTGGCTTCTCTTTGATACAAGTTAGCTGGATCTATATGTTTCCACAGTTAAGAGCCATTGGATGGTGCTGTTTTAGCCGAGAAAAAGATAGGTGGAAGTTTATGTTTTTCACTGAACCGTGAATGCTGGATCACTGTATTTATTAATGTTGCTCAAATTTTCATCCTTTGCTGGATTTAAATGACACTCATCGATTACCTTTAGTTATGCTTTGTCCATTTACACAGCTATAATGAAATTTCCTTATCACTTCCATAACATCTGCCAGTAACAGCACCACCTTTTACTTTGTCTGTTGCCTCTTCAATCACAAGGAGTAGTAAGCCTCTTCCATCTATACCATTTGCTGTTAGCTCTCCCTGACTTCACTGTAAATTCATCCATGATGTCCACACCCTATGTATGTTTGTATACAAAGGGGTAGTTTACTGGGGATGTGGGTGATTTATTGTCATTTGCATTTCTGTAGGCAATGATAATTTGCTGTCGATAGTGAAGCAAATGTATCCAATCTTGTTAGGGATTGAGTGGATTTGGATTCATTTTTATTTAATTTTTTGGGTAGGATACCATTGACGTGGCTCAACTTCTGATTATTGGTTTTCTACAACTAAATTTTTAATCTGATATGAAAACAGGGTTTTGCTGTACCAAAAGAGGCACAGGACAAAGTGGCAAAGTTTTCATTCCATGGACAGCCAGCAGAGCTGAAGCATGGTAGTGTCGTGATTGCTGCAATCACGAGCTGTACCAATACATCAAATCCCAGTGTTATGCTAGGTGCTGGTCTTGTTGCTAAGAAGGCTTGTGAACTTGGTTTAAAGGTTAGGCATGCATAGACTTATTGTACTTGTATTCTTGAAGGTGCCTCCTCCTGCTGTTATGCCAATTTTCTTTCCCTGATCTTATCAATATGGCACAAGCATTTGTTTGGGCCTTCTTTTATTTCTAAGAATGTAAAAGCGACTGTAGAATTGAGTTATTCTTTAATTATCATTTCATAATTGTCCACAGGTAAAGCCATGGATAAAAACAAGTCTAGCCCCAGGCTCCGGAGTTGTTACAAAATATTTACTCCAAAGGTACCTGAATAATTTGAATGGTTTTAGAATGCAACTTCCTTTTAATTTTCCGTACTTGAGAGAAAAACATCAGTTAATTATGTTTGTTTTTTCTTTTTTGCATTTTGTAGTGGGCTGCAAAAATATTTGAATGAGCAGGGCTTCAATATTGTTGGATATGGATGCACAACATGCATTGGAAATTCTGGGGATTTGGATGAATCTGTTGGTGCTGTTATTACAGAAAATGGTAATTTTGAGATTATATCCATACCATTAGTTCTTTGACCGCGTCTGCATTTGAACTTCTCTTTTCTGACTACTCCCTCACTTTCTCTCTGCAGACATTCTTGCAGCAGCTGTGCTTTCTGGTAACCGAAATTTTGAGGGGCGTGTCCACCCCTTGACAAGAGCCAACTATCTTGCTTCACCTCCTTTAGTGGTTGCCTATGCCCTTGCTGGGACGGTATGTTTACCATTTAGACTGTGCTTGTTATGACCTTGCTTTATATGGTTTAGGGAGAGGAATGCGAGTTAATTAATGTTAAAGGGATCTAAGTGTTGACCTAAAGAGGAGCTGGCTAATTTTTTTTGAGTAGCAGTATCGTTTTTTTCTCTGTCAAACTTATACCATGCATCACATTTACTTACATTTAGTGTTGTGCCCCACTGGCATATGTCTGTAAGAATATTCTAATTAAATTTTGTGCAAGATTTATTTTTGTCCTCATCAGGGCCCGCTTGTAACTTCTTAAAGCTTCTAACAACACTCTTAACTCTTCGTGCCTTATACTCTTTACACCGTTACCGCTCTACCCTTATATATTCCATCCTGTTCTTTACACGCCATGTCAAACTTTGCTTTAGCTGCCCCAAGTTCCTAATGTTTTTCTCTGTTATGCTATTAGATAAGGTTTGTTGATTACATTTTTGTTTTGAAACTTAGAGATGTACGGTGAAGGGTTTTTTCTTCGCAGCTCCTAATTCAACATAATTCCACTATTTTATGTTGAACATTCTATGTAATGTTTGCTTTATGGGGATCCAGTTTCTTTGCTGAGCTTCCATTGAAAATCTCATTCTTATTGTTGCTGCTCTTCATCAATAAGGTGACATGAAAATGTTTTCCAGGTTAACATTGACTTTGATAAGGAGCCAATTGGAACAGGAAAGGATGGTAAGAGTGTCTATTTCAGGGATATCTGGCCAACAGCAGAGGAAATTGCAGAGGTAGATACTGTCAACTTTGCTTGTACCTCTTGTTCTGTAATATGATGTTTTACTGCTAGAATGGACTGAAATTTACTCGTGATGCATATTTTTCAGGTCGTTCAATCCAGTGTGTTGCCTGCTATGTTCAGAAGTACATATGAGTCTATCACAAAGGGCAATCCCATGTGGAATCAGCTATCTGTACCAGCTTCAACTTCCTATTCATGGGACCCTAGCTCAACCTATATTCATGAGCCTCCATACTTCAAGAACATGACCATGAATCCTCCTGGAGCTCATGGGGTGAAGGATGCATACTGTTTGCTTAACTTTGGTGATAGTATCACGACAGATCACATTTCTCCAGCAGGAAGCATCCACAAAGACAGTCCTACTGCAAAGTATCTCCTCGAGCATGGGGTGGATCGCAAAGACTTCAACTCTTATGGAAGTCGTCGTGGAAATGATGAAGTGATGGCTAGGGGAACTTTTGCCAATATTCGCCTCGTTAACAAATTTTTGAATGGGGAAGTGGGACCCAAGACTGTCCATATTCCTACGGGCGAGAAACTCTCTGTGTATGATGCCGCAATGGTAAGTCTCTTGGTATTAGATGCTGCACAATTTTCCATCTTGACTTATTTCCCCTAAATTTCACTCCTCCTAAGGAATTCTAGATGGACTGTATATGCCTTTAGTATAGAAGTTCCGTTACGAATTTTCTTATAGTTCAGTTGTATGGGCTCAGTTGTTGCATACACTGATGGACTTGGACATATTTTAAGTGTCACAGACATGATATGTTTCTGCAATCTGAAGAGGTTTCCTGTGGTTCTGTGCCGATATATCCTTGTTTGCAAATAACCCATGTTTGTGAACTTAGATTTTATCATTTCTATTAATTAACTTTGAGTGATCAATCTACTATTCCAGAGGTACAAGAACGCTGGACTTGACACCATTGTTTTGGCTGGAGCTGAGTATGGAAGTGGAAGCTCCAGGGATTGGGCTGCCAAAGGTCCAATGTTATTGGTGAGTTTTTCCTTTCATCATTTCAGCTTGAGTAGGTTTTTACCCATCTGACTCTGTTTTGAATTTCAATGGTGTGGATGCACCCACCCATGTAAACGTTCTTATGGGCTTCATTTGTTGTAGGGAGTGAAAGCAGTGATTGCCAAGAGTTTTGAGAGAATCCATCGCAGTAATTTGGTGGGAATGGGAATTATTCCCCTTTGTTTCAAGGCTGGTCAGGATGCGGACACGCTAGGATTGACTGGTCATGAGCGCTATACTATTGACCTTCCAAGCAATATTAGTGAGATAAGACCTGGCCAAGATGTGACTGTCACAACTGACAATGGGAAATCCTTCACCTGCACAGCTCGCTTTGACACTGCGGTGATTCTCTTTGCTCTTTATTATTTCAAGTTCATGTTTGATTAATGTTGGAACATGGGGATTGCTCAAGTTTTTCTTGGAAATCGAGTGAGTAATTTGGGAAGTATATTAACTTAATTCAACTTATATGAACAGCAGCAGGAACAAATTATCAATAGTATGTTCAGTCCTGCATAGTATTGGCAAACACTAAATTGAAAAATGTGTTCATTTGTTGAGAATGGAGAAGAATTTTTTCAACAAAAACAAAAAAAAGTCAAGATTATTACCATTTTTTCGTTTTTGACTTCATTTTTTTTTAAATTGGAGTATTAATATGTTTCTAAGATGTTCCTAATTATTGTGGACAGTTCAAATATTTTCCACTTTTAGGAATATCAAAATACAGACTACTATCTGAACCTCCCTAACTCTATCATCCTGAAGCACCTGATTGTAAATAAAAATCAGGTATATTTTAACATTAAACTGGAGAATGTCGGCCTTGCGCCGTTTAGATAGCTGCTGGGTATATTTTTTCCAAGTCCCTCTTGGATGGCATGTATATATCTCTACACGAGTAGTATTGGGTAGCATCCTGCTGTCTTTTTTTTTTGTGCGTGCATTATTGTGATCGTCATTAAAAGTTAGATGGAAGTGCATGGCCACATCTTTTGCTTGGTTGAAGGCCTCCTCATTTTTCGTAGCTGACGCCCTTAATTGCAATTGCAGGTGGAATTGGAATATTTCAACCACGGAGGCATTCTTCCATATGCTATTAGGAGTTTGATGAAGCAATGATTACTCCGTCACTGATCAAGGCCTTCCTCCCCCTGATAACTTTCTCGATTGTATAACGTGAGAAGAAAATAAGAGTTTTAATAAAAGGGAAAAATCCTTTTCATGGGACGGGCATTTATTTTCACTTTAATGTCTGAATGAATCGTCGGCCAGAGGATTGCTTCCAGAAATATGATTCTGTTGTTCAGGTGATTGCTCAAAACCTCCTCCGTGAGTTGCATGATTATCACAATGTCCTCTGAGAAAGCGATTTGAAATTGCTTTCTGTAATAAAAATGTACTTCATTAGGAACGGAATTATAAATTATTGTCTAGTGATTTCGATACCGGCGAACAGTTTCTTCTCTTGGGCTGAGGAAATGTGTGTTAAAGCTGAAACCATGCAGCGTGAAACACTAGCAAATTTTGTGCTGGATAACAGTAATTTTTAATACTTGAATATTGAATTATAGTTCGCCTAGTGTTCATGTTTTGTATAAGTTGGTAAAATAATTTAAATGCATGTCATGAGTTTCATGCTAGTGCTAAGTCTGTATGCAGTGAGAATTTCTTGACATTTATCTAAGAATATGTTTTGGAAGTGTGATTTTAGTGTTTAATATTTGTTTTGATAAAATATTAAATTTATATTTTTTATTAGTTTTTTACAATCTTGATGTAATGATATAAAATATATTTTTTAAAAATAGTACTTTGATGTATTTTTAAAAGAGATTTTTTTAAAAACAACTTGTACTAAGCAAAAGGGTATCTCATATAATATTAGCGAAGAGATTATTAGTAGAATATTTTTATTTTCAATCCTAAAATTTTCAAGCGATT
>Ga0325401_1005218_pt1 | contig 12393 bp, 9 predicted proteins | sample PopdelMetagenome_FD_205666 | JGI IMG/M metagenome (GOLD analysis project Ga0325401, IMG submission 205666) | Populus deltoides microbial communities from Bellville, Georgia, United States - Xylem-PdKOR-R2 | ecosystem: Host-associated > Plants > Phyllosphere > Stem > Wood/Secondary xylem | place...
ATAGTTCCTTAATCTAAACTATAGTCTAAGCAATTCTCTCTAACTAATTATTATTTTTTTGCTGTCATCAAAGTGTTTTGACAAGATCATTAATTGTAAAAATATTAATATTGTAAGAAATAAACTTGCTTGTTGACAAATAACCAACCTATATAGAAAGTCAGACAACTCCACACAAATCGAAAGGACATTACTAAATAATTAACGCCATTGAAATGAGGTTATGAAGGTCGACGGAGAAAACATATAATCATACAATTCTATGCTTGTAGAGACATCGAGGTTGATAGAACGTGAAGTTAATTAATTAACCAGAGATTAATAGTAGAGGAGGAACTTAAATAATTCCAGTATCCATCATTAATTAATAAATTATTTAAATATCCAAAAATAAATGAAAGGTTTCAGCATTACTTAATTGCCCATTAATGACCGTCTATTTTAGCATAAAACATCAAGTTTTTTTTTTGGAAAAAGTTTAGTATTAATTTAGACAGAATCCATCAGCAAATCGAGACCTAATTAACTGCTCCAAGCCTGGAAAAGGCAAGTAACTCAATTAGGGATTTTTAAAGATTTAATTAATTAGGATAAAGAATGTTTGGAAACTCAATCTAAATTTCCTATATAATGAAGGACTTGTTCGAGGTTTCTCCAAAAAAGTTTAGTCGCTTCCTCTAGGGAAAAATAAAAATAAAAACAGGCATGGTTATAACGTAGTAAATTAAAGTGTTTTTGTTTTTTTAATATATTAAAGTATTTTTATTTGTTTATTTACTAAAATCCAATTTGATATTAACACGTCTAAAAATATAAAATAAAAATTAATTTAAAACTAAAAAAAATTAAATTTTTCACAAGTATAAATCAACAGCAATGCTTAGAGATTGTATTCGTTTTGTCATGTAGGAGGAGGCTGTGCGATTATATTCGAGAACTTTGAGAGCCTCGAACAAATCATATCAAGGCCATTGCCATTGTCCAAATCGAACAAGGCCAACCCTCTCTTCTAATACTCCAAGATTTCACTCTCTCCATTTTTTTTGTTTTTATTGATAATATCGCTCTCTTAAATTCCTTTTTCTCGCCCACCAAGCACAAAGCCACTGCCAAAAGAATTTGTCTAGAATCTTTAATCACCAACCCAGCCCAACAACCACCCTTTCTTCGCCGATTCTTGCTTGTGATTGTCGTGGTTTTTTCTTGGAAAAGAATAAATAACTCTAGTGATTTGTGGGGTCTTGATTACATGCACCGTGTGGGGTACGTGAAACAAGGGAGTGTGTGGGTGGCTTAGTGAAAACCCAAAGGCAGTTGGTGGTGTTAGCGAAGATTATGTTAGGCCAGGTGGTGAAGGTTCAAAGAGAGGAAATAGCGGCATGCATGACTTGTCCTCTTTGCAACAAGCTCTTCAGAGACGCCACTACTATCTCTGAGTGCCTCCATACTTGTGAGTCTCTCTCTCTCTCTCTCTCTCTCACTCACTTCTGTGTGTGCTTATCTTCTTCTATTTTGTGTTATTCGATGTGGTTTCTTTGTTTTGTTTTGTTTCTTGTTGTGGGCGCTTAATTGTTAGTTCACGTAATCTGTGTATCATCTTTTATTGTTTGGAGTTGAGCTTGGTTTATTGTTTTAATTGGTTATTTTTGTGATATGGAGAGGAGTGAAATGCGGTTTTATGATCTTGTTTTTTCTTCATTTTGTTTTCCTGGTCTTTCTTTGCTCAATGGATTGGGAGTTTGATTTTGAAATTAAGGAAAAGATTAAAATTTGATTGGTAAATATAGCCTTTTCTTTTGTGTTTGAGCAACGTATGATGTGAGCTTACAGTAAATTTGTTTGCTGAAATAGTAAAATTTTAACTTGGGGTTGTTCGAAGCTTTTGCATGGTCGCTGTGCGCTTCAGGTCCATCAAAATTGTCAGGTCCTTGATAAGTTCATGCCGTGTCAAGTGAGAACAGTACTGTGTTTGGGGGATGATGAATAAAGGTTTTGCATTTTTATTTTCCTTTAGAAATAGTTTCTGAGTGTTTTATCATTTAATCAGTATGTTTTAAGTGTGTCTTGTTATATACATATTCTCTCATCGAGCATATATCTGATGCCTGCTTCTTCATTTTAATTTTTGAAACAGTTTGCAGAAAATGCATATACAAGAAGATAACTGATGAGGAGTTGGACAGTTGTCCAGTTTGTGATACTGAATTAGGTTGTTCTCCGCTTGAGAAGCTCAGGTATTTGATCATCTCATTCTCTTATGATTTCCAAGTTTAAGCCACGGCAATTTTTAATAAAGCATCTTAAGTGCATGCCGTGGAAAAACAATACATAGCTGTTTCTGATATAGTTGGACTATCGTATTACACATATGTAGGACGTATTCGAATGCTGTTTGAGTAGTCTCCATGCAGTGCAAGTGAAATTATCTTAGGGTGTCAGAATGATTGACAAAGGAGGACGCTATATAATCACTGAAATGATTTTCTAGACATTCTCTGTCTTTCCAACTGCAGAACCAATCCTTGACACTACTAATTAATGCACTTGGAAGGAAGATATCAAATTTCCAAGTTAATTTATTAGACATTTACACCAAACAGTAAGTATATGCTGCAAACTGTAGACATGCAATGTGACACTAGGAAATCAATTATCAGGCTGCATGTTCCTGGGCAGCATCCCTGCCCTGCTACTCATGTGGGGTGCATAATTTATTTATTAGGATTCTCTGATATAGAATCTTGAAATATTATGATTGAACCGGTGCCTCAACCTGTTTATATGGCACATTAGAAGTCCATTTTCAACTTGGAAGACAACCAAAATTGAGAAACTGGTCATGGATTTCACTACAGCAGCATAGTCTTGGTCTGTTTTAACTTTCTTTCTTTATGTTAATAAACAGGGCAGACCACAGCTGGCAAGATTTAAGGGCCAAAATCTTCCTTTTCAATAGGAAGAAGGCCAAGGAACCTGAAACAGTGTCCTTGGTCCCAGAAGACGTGCCCTCGGTCCCAGAAACTGCGCCAGCAGTCCCAGAAGCCATGCCAGTCCAAGAAGCTGATCACTCAGTTCCATTGATAGGTAGAAGAAAGGAGAGATCTCTCTCTTCATTGGTAGTCAGCACACCTAAGATATCCGTCAAGTCTTTTCTGACAGGAAAAAGATCAAAACCTATTGCCAGAAAACGAGAATCTCCTTTTCTCATTAAGGAGCTGGTTAAGAAGGTGGACGATTACTATGAGAGTTTAAGCTCACCCGAGACTCTAAGCAAAATTGCACAAACTAAAAGGCAGGTAGAAGTCGTTAAACTTCAAGTTTTCTTGCTAAAACTTTTCTCACCTTTTTGTTTTGGGTCCTTTGAAAATGACGTGCCTTTCCTTTGATGCGTAGTAATTTCCTGTGTAATTATTTTCATGGTGTAGAATTCTTCTACTGCCGAGTCACCCAAACAACACAAGCCTAATAAAGTTTCAGAGGATGGTGTTAAACCATGTAAAGGGAAAGCTGATTTTTGGAAACCCTTAAATTGCTCGGTTGAAGCTTCAAGCAAAACAAAGTCTAATAAGTCAGAACTACAGGAAATTCTTGTCCAAATAAAGAAGCTTGATGCCCAGGAGAAAGCTCAATCACTCAAAACCAGTGTTAAGGAGCACGGTGATAAATCGAAAGTTAATGGTGAAGAATCTAACTCGACTGCATCGCCTTCAGTTTCCGTGAAACCTAGACGGCTGCAAGGCATGCAACAAAAAAGAGCAGCTCCCTCTGAGGGGTTGAATATTCCAGCACAGACTATTGTCGATGCAAACAGTAAATGTGATACAAGATTTAGTCCAATATGGTTCTCATTAGTTGCTTCTGATCATGAGCAGTGAGATTTTGTTTCTTTACCATTACTAAAGATTCATTGATGATTGGTCAAGCACGCCATGTCATGTTATTAAATATTGTTTCTTTTTGGCATAATTTCAGGGGTGGAAGTGCGCCCTTGCCACAGATATCTTCCTGCTACTTGAGGGTTAAGTGAGTTTCATTAACCCCACTACCTGGTTTATATTCATAATGTTGGTTTGCTTGTCAGTGTCCATTTTGCTCTTAGAGTTTTGACATAGGCTCCGGTTAAACCATGTGTTTTATCGCCACCTTTCTTCAGTTTTGTAAAAACAATTCCGTGGTTTTCATTTATGGGAAATCGTAATTGCATCTATGCTATGTGTTTTATCGCCACCTTTCTTCAGTTTTGTAAAAACAATTCCGTGGTTTTCATTTATGGGAAATCGTAATTGCATCTATGCTAAGTTTTGTAGATATATTTTCTTAGCGACAATGACACTGTATCTTAATTAACTGATGTTTTCTATGCGCACTTTGATTTCCCTTCTATTTGTTTTGGTTACATGGAATTTCCCGTTGCTTATGTTGTAAGCTTTTATATCCTTTTGGTTCATCATAATAGCATGATGTCCATTTCCATTTACAATTTATGGTTTCGATGAATATGTACTTCCAGGTACACTCCAGCAAAACAAAACTAATCACAGCCTAGAAGTAAACTATATTTACGACTCCTGTGCTCTTTCGTAGCTATTCCCCAATTTCTTTCACTCTACATAACTATGAAATTCTGTGAAGAAAATAGATTGAGAGAATGATGTTGTTGAAAGTCCAGGAGCAAACACTCTTTTCAAATATCAGCAACACCTGAAACCATGTTTTTAAAATTTTGAATGTAAGAAGCCTCAGAAAATAGGGAGTTTCGCTTCATTGCTTCAAAGGGCAGTTGCAACTACAATTTTGTCTGTGAGGTTTTGCATGCTTAGTTATGTTTAAGTTTGTGATTGCACACTGGCGGTCACAATCAAAATAGGGGCACATAGAATAAAAAACATATTGGTGTTGTCCTGTGAAAATGAAGCGAATCATCATATAATCATGAAGTATTTTAATTGATTACATGAACTCTGCACATCATGCCTGATGTTGAATTTCTTTTTCCAGGCCAGAATTTCATTTAGAATCTTAATAATGATTATTCTGAAGTACCTGTGACTTTAAAGTAGTAGATTTGCTCCAAAAATTCTGCTTCTGTTCTGTTCCATTGCAAAAATAGAACTCAACTGTCTGATTTCAGGTCATCTGTGAATGTTCATATTTTAGTCTCTATCTTTTCCCTTCCTGTGGTTGTTTTTGTTTATATTGTGTTCTCACCTGAAGTTTGCTTTATACCAAGAACCCTTTTCTTTTTTTTCTTTTTTTAACAAATATACCAACAACTATTTTGTTGATCTGTTGTTGCAATTTTATTGTAGGGATGGTAGTTTGCCTGTTTCATACATAAAGAAGTATCTTGCCCAGAAGCTGGGTCTTGTTACGGAAGCTGAGGTAACTTCATCTGTGTTCGGTTATCATGTTAATCAATTTGTGCATATAAAACTAAATAATCTTATTTCTTTCAATCCCTCTTCTTTTCCTATTGTAGATGGAAGTGGACAGCATTTCCTTTTCTTCATTCGTAGATTCTTTCCTTTGAACTTGAATGTCCAAATTACTTTCTGTGTTCCTATATTTCATCTTCCATAATGTATGACTGGAAAAAGGCTTGCTACTCTCTCTGTTTTTAATGTTGTCCTTTAACAAGACCTGCAACAGTTTTTGCTATGATGGAACTGTTTACCGCCTACCATCCATCCTTATAAAAAATAAATGCCGGTGTAGTGTACTCCCAAATTATCTGAAGACTACTGCCTAATGAATTAAGGAAATTTTAAAACACCACGAGTAATGCTCAAGTTTCCACAGGTGGAGATCTCAATGCGTGGTCAGCCAGTGGTTTCAACGTTGCAGCTGCATAACTTGGTAGACTGGTGGTTGCAGACAGCTTCAGCATCTGAAAGAATACGGACAACTGTGGGCAGTTCAGCTAAAGATTTTGTGATGGTTCTCTCGTATGGTCGTAAAGCTCATCCTCCGTAAACATCTTTGCTTCAGCGGCGAAATGTCATCTTTTGCAACAGTGATCTTGGTCAAGGTGGTCGGAAACAACAGTGTGTTTTGCATCATCGTGAATGCACAGCGGATGAATTTGCTAAAACCACCCTGCTTTCTCTCTTTTTCAACTTTTCTTGTAAGGAGAGTAGACATAGTATAAACTATACACAAGTTGTAGACGAATATGGATTGTTTATGAATACCAGATTTGGGGATTCTGGACTAATGCCTGAATCCATGGATTAAATTTAAAACAGCTCAATGAGGACTCGTGCTACTAGCCGAAGCCAAAGCCAGGTGGGTATGACCTTAGAAACATCTGGTTGTGTTGGGCTAGAATGGCCACTTGGCCACCCACCATTTTACATGGAATAAATTAGGTTAATGCTGAAGAGCGAAGATTAAAAAAAACAAAACAAAAAACCCTATGAAATCCCAGTCCAAGATAAGAGCAACTTTGAAACCCTCCCAGTCAGGATGTGCAATTGGCATGTACTCCTTTTGCCTTCCCCCCTTTTAATCCCTCTTGTTCGGTTCATGACAAAGAAGCTTTGTGTGATAATTTCAAAATTCAAAGCCAGCAACATTCTGCCTCTTCACCACAATAAAAAACAATGATAATCAATTGTAGATTCTAGTTTATCCAAAGCCAATGAATCAAGGCACGTAAATCATCAAGAAAGAGGCTGTTAAAAAAAGAAGAAGCTGTTACTGTTTACTATGCAGATGTTGATTTTACGTCCTCTGATATCTGAAAAAAATTGTAAATATTCAGGGTCTGGCTAAAAGCAAATCTCAAGAGAACAATTGCAACCTCTCTGTATCCGCAGCAGCTGCTTAAAAGGAAGCCGGTAAACAAGATGCAAAGCAGATATATTTGAGATTTACTTTTAGCCATAAAGCGAGGAAATGAATAAATAAAAGTAATCTATAGCAGGGATCAACTTGTTCCCAGATTTCAAGTCGGAGCATGATCTCGGTTCCATGTCCTACAATAACAGATAACATCATCATTAACTTGACGTTGACGTCCTAAGTTTTCAGGTTTGCTCCTGTGCTATGATACAGGTATGAAGCAGCAGAGAAACATCAATCAACAAAGATCATGCCCACGGGATGGGATAGAGAGAAGGTTCCTGCTTAATCTCCACATAATGCAAAGACTAAGCCATGGCAACTCTACACAGCAGCATCACCAACACAAGTAGTGAAAACAAAAAAACTGCATCAAAATCCATTTGACATGGGTAAAAAATTGTGAGTGATTACCTAAAAGTAAATGTGAAGTACAATTTTTGGTTAAAGGTGTTCGTCCCAGTATCCCCAAGCATTGTAATTTAGACACGGACCAAAACAAGCATAATAAGTTGATACCTGGGGATGTAACTCATTCTAAGCAACCATTAAATCATCAAATCACCATAACAGAGAAGCGTGCAATGTCATAATTACAGTCAAGATGACATTAATTAAGCTAAAACCAAACAATTCCCTTTTCTTTTCTTTTCAATCCAATTAGGCAAAACTACAAGCCACCAGTTGGAGGAGCATTATAGTCACCATCATCATCAGAGAGCAAGTTGGCATACGGCGAGGTTTCAATATCATCAGCAACAAGATCATCCGTACTCCTCAACGCAGCATGCAGAAGCATCAAAACGACAGCGATCCCACCACCAACGACAACATTCTGAAAAACCCCACCCCAAATCACAACCAAAAAGTCAACCACAAAGAGCACAACCAACACCATCCAGTCACTCACTTGATAGCCCAAAAACCAAAGCGGCTCCTCGCGAGAGAAATAGAGAGAGAGCCAAGCAATTAGAGTAATGAACAAGGCGATTAGCACCAGAGGATGGTTTAAGAGGGACAAAGAGAGGATTATCAAGAGGATTATGGAGTAATTAACCGAGAAATGAAGGACGTTTTGGGTTATCCTTGTGGTGATGTCGTGGATTGAAAAGGGGAGGTTCAGTAAGGTGAGGTCTAGGAAAACGGACCATGGACGTCGACCTGATGTTAAGGGTTTTGTGGTTTCTTTGAAGAAGCTAGACACGAATTGGGACATTGTTGCTCTGCTGCTGTTGAAGTTTTTTGAATTTTGTTCAAAAATCAGAGGAGTTTCGTTTGATTGAGAGGAGGAGAAATCAGAGTGCGGAAAGGAGGCTTCTTGTTAAAAAAAAATTTAGCCTTTCAAGGCAGGCAGGCAGGCATCAGCAACACCTTCTTTAACTAGGTAGACGATGACTTTGACTGACTCTCTTTTTGTAATATTGTGGGCTTGGTGTACAGACTAAAATTGATGCGAGGCCCATCCCAGCCCAGCCCAGTTTTCGAGGAAAGGAGACTAGTTAACTGCACGAGTATGGCAGGTCTTCCAGGCTTCATCGTCTTCGGTGTCTCGTTTCCTAACCCAAAATTAACAGCTTAAGCTTGAAGAGAGCATCTCTCTCTTGGAACAGAATCCCTTTTAAGTGTGTGAGAGAGAACATGAGATTCAATATCGCTTCATTATTTTCTCACACTGTTTTGTTTCATCAACCCAGCTAGTGTGTGTGAGCGAGTTTGTATGCTTAAGGAAATTAAGTACATGGAAAGCTGCCTTCCTATGAATCAATCTTCACAAACACACAGGCAGTTCCAACACCTGGGAATGAAGCTGGATTCCCAAAACTAAGTGAAGTTGTAAGTTTCAACCATTCTGCTGGTGGCATTGCCAGGTATGGTAGCCAGATAGGTGTGACAGATACATGGAACCTCACCTGTACCGAGCTGCCATGGATGGAAAAGCTGATCTACTCCGGAAAATGCCAGACCAATTCTACGTTCAAGCTACGAAACCAAGAATACATTCCTCCACATTGCATGCAGTTTGGTATGTTAGAATGAGTGGAGAAAATCCTTGACTCGAGTTCGTTGCTTTTGCATCAGCTCTTCACATAGCAGCCAAGAGAGGACAGTCTAATGTTGTTCGGGTTCTGATAGAGAAAATGAAAACCACTTACCATGATGTGGAAATGGGAATGGGAGCTGCCAGATCATCGACGAGGATGGCAAATAATAAGCACAACACTGCTTGCATGAAGCTGCACGATACAATCAACTTGATGTGGTAATGTTGCTGGCAGAAGAAGACCCTGAGTTCCAACATTCTGCATAATGTACTCATTAAGTAGAACCAGTGGAGCTAAACAGCATAATGTACTCATTAAATCCATGACGTGATATCGATCCACCAGATATCATTAGATCGAAAACCAACACTTCGATCAATCTCGCTCTTCTCCCACCATCTTCTGTCATCATGTGAATTTCAAGAAATTCGATTCTCTTCTTCAGAACAACCATTGCTTTTATCAATCACCAACAGACCACCTTTCTAATTTCGTAGCATTGTTTCTTTTAATTTCTTGTTATTTAGCACCCCACTTTCTTTGGAAGTCGAAGCAAGATCATACGATTCTCATCTTCAAGCACCTCTCCTTTATTCTTGGGCCCTCCACTTTGGTAGTAGAGCATGAAGTTGACTCCCTCTTTGTTTTTGCCCAAATGGTTTTGATGTTTTAAGCGTTTCTTCTAGCAGGAAAAAGAAATATAAAAAAAAAATGACAAGAACACGGCACGCAGTAAATATAAGTTAAGGGCCTTCATATGACAATCTCAAAAAAACACAATCACTCTGCCAAAACCTGCACATATACGATGCAACATTAGCAGAAGCTGTTCAGGCAAAATGTTAGATTCAATTTGCAGGTAATAGATAAACTAGTATATTCTGAACTTGGAAACGATAGCTTCACACACCTGAGAACAAACAGAGCAATTGAGCTTCAAACATGGAGGCGAAAAAATTATTGCATTTAAGAATTTTTTTAACACTAGAGAGCTAGTATACCTGCCTTCAATCCAGACTCTGAAATCATCTCAAACTAATTAATGTGTCATTTTATGCTTTCTCTCAGCCATGAGGGTTCAAAAGCTAAAATGCTTCAAATGACGTGCTAATTTTTTGCGTTGATAGAGTCCAACATGCGAAGAAGATCTGCACTTAATTGATAGTGATTATGGAAAGATTTAATTAGTTTAACTGAAATACGATATGGATGGCATCACTAGCATGGTAATAAGTAAAATACTTGAGAGGATTATCCATGTGGTAAATCATAATGGCTGTCTTCCTCTATGACGACATCATCAATGATTCAATTGAAAAGAACACCACTGATATGTTTTGCTAAGGCTATTCCAAGCGCGTGATTTCAGTATTAATTTCTATCACAGTACCATGCCAATGACTTCCTATGTGGAAAGAGTGCTTCGTATATGAGATATGAAAGAGCTGCGAGAGCAATTATACAAGTCTACTTAAATTCAGATTGCAGCATCTGGGGAAAGTAGTAACAACAACCTAACCAAAGATAGGAAGTGCAGGTGGATCCTAAACTGATCCAGATGGAGGAAAATGTATGCTCCATTCGTAGTGAAATAAGCAAAGCAGACCAAACTCATGTTTTTACATGCATCGACTCTGAACTATGTAAGGCAGAGGGTGAAACTGAAACCTTTCTGGAATATACAAATCAACTCCAATGCCTAGTGACCCCAAACAGAAACACAGTTCTCCATATTTACATCACAGCCTTATCTGAGCAGATATATGAACCAATCAATAGAGTCCCCGAGATCAGTAAAGCATGGTTTTCATCAGTACCACAAAAGCTGCAGCGAGGAGATAGCAATGTCCCTCCCCCATCTGCCAAAACAAAGGCATCCCAATTTCTCATGGTTATTCTTGAGAAGTGTCCGTCCCTGTTATTGCAGACAAATTCCAACGGCGAAACTCCTTAGCACATTACAGCTAGATATGGGCACCATACAATAGTATAATTCCTTGTTGCAAGTGCAAAAGCTAATCGAAGACTTTGAAAGGAGTACGGAGAAGCAAGACAGATGCTAAGAATGACTACCAGAACGACACAGCCTTGCACGGGGCAGAGCGGCATGATCATATTGCAGTGGTGAGCAAATCGACCAAAGATGACCCTGATTTTTGTATGCTGAAAATGATGCTGGTGAGACTCCACTCTACATGGCTTTAGAGAGGGGATTCAAAAACATGGTGGCTCAAATATTAGGAACTTACACAGCAGCCATTTATCAGGGCCCCGATGGCAGAACAGCTTTGCGTGCAGCAGTGTATTACAATGATAAAGGTGGTGTATTTTTCCGTTGTCTTTGGCTAATTAATAGGGGCATTATTTTGTGTAATAAATCCAGAAGAAGCTGTTGTTCAATCAAGATTATATTGTGACACTTGTTTAAGATAAAAGCACATTAATATCATATGTTTTTTGAAGAACTCAAAAGAGTACTTGAAATTGTTAGTGGAATGCGAAAAACTTGCTGCTTACATCGGTGACAAGAAGGGAAAAGGACAGCTCTCCACACTACAGCAGGCCGAGGCCATGTACTCGTGATGAGAGAGCTCATATCACGCTGCCCAGATTGTTGTGAACTGGTTGACCAGAAAAGTTGGAATGTCCTTCACTTTGCCGTGGAGAGCCGGAAGCAGAGGAGTATCTCAATAAAAATCTATGGCTCAGCACCCTTTTAAATCAGAAGGATACTAGGGGAACACACCTCTCCATTGCCTTGCTGCATCCCTGTGTGAAGATACAACTTCGTTAGAGAACAGTAGGGTGGATAAAATGGCAATCAAGAAGGAAAATCTGAACGTCCAGGATATTGTTGGAGCAAATGATAGTAATTTACTAAATGCCAAGGGAAGCCTGCGTAACTTACCGGGCGCAGATTACTAGACATTTCAACAACAAGAATACTGAACTACAATTGTTTTTCAATTTCTTTTACTGCGCTTAAAGTTATTCATATGCTGTCCTGCAGATAGGGATTATTCAACTTATTCAACAGGGCCGCTCTTGGATCAAGTTTGCAAAAGCGTATAAACCTGGATGGACATGCTGAGAAGGAAGAGGAAACCATCAACACCAACCTCAATTATAGCCATGGAAAAGAAATAGATGAAGGACATTACAGCAAGAAGGATGGTGACAAGAAAGTAAATGATGAAATTGATGACAGATATTCAGAAAACAAGAGATACTAATTTGATAGTAGACACGCTCATATCAACCGCAAAATTTTCTGCAGCTTTCACGTTGTCTAGGGGTTACAGAGGCGACGAAGGCCCTTATCCAGGTTCCGCAATCCTAACAAGAAAGGCAGCTTTCGAGGCATTTGTTATAGTGGGCACCATAGCCATGGTTCACCCAAGTTCTGCTGTATTTTTGCATTTTTCTTTGACAGTGATGGAAGATCCCACACAAGGTATCTGGAAGATTGCTTTCGCAGCTGCTCTGACCTTTTTGGCCATGAGCGCTA
>Ga0325401_1005219_pt1 | contig 12392 bp, 9 predicted proteins | sample PopdelMetagenome_FD_205666 | JGI IMG/M metagenome (GOLD analysis project Ga0325401, IMG submission 205666) | Populus deltoides microbial communities from Bellville, Georgia, United States - Xylem-PdKOR-R2 | ecosystem: Host-associated > Plants > Phyllosphere > Stem > Wood/Secondary xylem | place...
GACGCCCGGGACCTCGCTGAGGCTCGCGCCGAACTTGACCGTGCGCGAGTGGCCGCGCAGCAGGATCACGTAGCCCTCGCCCAGCTCGGTGCTGAGCCGTTCCAGGTCGAGGAAGGTGACCATCGAGGTCATGTTCTCGCGCCAGGTGGGGGCGTACAGGACGGCCGTCTGGTCGGGCCGGATGCCCAGCTGCGCGCGGATCGCGGCGCCGTCGCCGGCGTACGGGCTGCCCGGGGTGAGCGGGTCGTTGCGCGGGTAGCCCTCCTCGAAGAGCGTGCGGTGCCAGTCGTACGCCGAGGAGAGGATCACGCTGCTGTGGTGGTTCTGCGAGAGCAGGACGTCCCACTTGGACTGCTCGAGGCGGATCGTGTCGATCTTGGACTGGGGCTGGCCCGAGCGGTCGAGCCCGATCCGCTTGAGCATCGAGCCGTGCCAGGTCTGCAGGACCACCTGGAAGGGCTGGGGGGAGAAGGTGCGCCGCAGCCAGTCGTTGGCCACGACGTAGCGCGAGGTCGCCCGCGCGTGCCACCACTCGCTCGTCCCGCGCACGACGGTGATCGCCCCGTCGGGGACCGGGGTCGACGCGTCGACCACGCCCCAGAAGCGGGTGAGCTGGGGGTAGCGCGCGGCGATCTCGCGGTCGATCGCGTACGGGTTGCAGGTCGCGCCCCGGCCGTAGAAGCTCTCGAAGTAGACCGCGTTGCGCGGGCTCCACCGGCGGCCCTTGTAGAGCCGCTCGAGGCGGCGCTGGTGGAACGAGCCGGCCTCGTCGTCGCGACGCGGCGCCGACACCGCGAGGCGCACGGAGCGCCCGCCACCGGACAGCAGGCGCAGGCGGAAGCCCGGGAGGTGGTGCAGCTCGGGCGTGCGACGCACGACCTCGGGGACGCCGGACACGGGCACGACGGTGCCGCCCGAGGTCCGGGCGCGCAGCACGTAGCTGCCGATGCGCGGCGGCAGCGGCCGGCGGCCCCAGACGGAGGCGAGCAGCGGGGCGTGCGCGGTCCAGGTGCCGGTGCCGTCCGGGCCGGTGACGAAGGTGGCCTCGACCGGCAGCACCTGCCGGGCGCCGGCCAGGACCATGGTCAGGGTCTCGTCGGCCGCGGCGCGCTCGCCCAGCACGTGGCGCCCCCGCAGCTCGAGCGCGGGCGGGTGGGCGACGACGGTGACGTCGTCGACCAGCACCCGACCGGGGCCGTCGAGGAGCACGAGCCCGCCGTCGGCGTCGGCGGAGGCCAGGAGCGTGGAGCCCGGGACGGGCTCGGGGGCCGTGCCGTCGAGGGCGGTGGCGACCCGCAGGGTCTCGCCGTCGGCGGTGCGGACCCGGAGCGCGCGCTCGACGGAGAAGGACTCGCCCTCGTCGGTGACCGGCATGGTGCCGTGCACTCCTCCCGTGATCCGGAACAGCGGCCGTCCGGCCTCGTCGTGGCCCTCGGCCGCGCAGGTCAGGTCCGACTCCTGGCCGGCGCTGCGGACGAGCGCGCCGGCGAGCGCGCGGCCGTCGGTCGAGACCAGCACCGAGACGTCGTGCCCGTCGATCTCGACCGAGCGGGCGAGCACGGCCGGGCGCTGCCGGCGGACCACCAGGCCCCGCTGCCCGGCCCAGCGCGGGACGAGCTGGACGGTGCTCCCCGGGGCCCCGGACGTCGAGGCGAGCAGGTGCCGTGCGGCGCCGAAGCGGTAGCGCGTGAGGAAGGTCCCGGTCCGGTCGCGGCCGGCCCCCACCACGCGGACGTGGACCACCCACGGCTCGCGACCGCCGTCGTCGTCGCCCGCGGGGTCGTCGAGGAGGGCCGCCACGTCGAACGTCGCGGTGAAGGCGGTGTTGGCGTAGTCGTGCTCGCTGGCCTGCGGCGCCGCCGCGTTGACCTCCGCGTCGTGGCGCATGACGACCTCGGCCTCGACGCGGCGCTCGCCGCGCTGGAGCCACACGGTCGTCGCGGGCGGGGCGTCGGGGTGGCCGTAACCGCGCTCGTACGCCCAGCCGCGCAGCTCCAGCGTGGTCGGCCCCGTCCACGCGACGGCGCGCAGGTGCGCCACCCAGCCGAGCTGGCGGCCGGTCACCTGCGAGCCGAGGGTGCGTGCGGCCTGCCGGGCCCGGCGGTAGCCGGCGGCGACCCGCGGGTCCTCGGAGTGCGCCAGCTCCACCAGCGCCGCGCGGACCCGCTCGCGGGCGAGGCGCCGCACCGTGGCCGGGTCGAGGCGTACGGGCCTCATCGCAGCAGCGTGGCGTCGGTCCGGGCGGCCTCGATGATCGCGGCGATGGCGATCGACTCCGAGGAGCGCAGCTTGAAGGACTCCGGCGTCTCGTTGCGGATCAGCGACGCGAACTCGGCGACCTCGTAGCGCAGCCCGTCGCCGTCGAACTTGAAGTAGTACTTCTTGTCGTCGCCCGGGTCCTCGAAGCGCGCCTCGAAGTACTCGGTCTTCCACCACGGGGCGGGGACGTAGATGTAGCCGCGCGTCCCGGCGACGACCAGGTCGCCCTCGGCCTTCACGCCGATGCCGACGCGGGCCGAGGCGATCGCGTGCGGGTAGGTGAGGTCGATGCGCGAGAACGTGTCGACCTCGGCGCCCTCGGGCTGCAGCGAGGAGCTGACCACGCGCGTGTAGCCGGTGCCGAGCAGCTTGACCAGCGCGAGCAGGGGGTAGCTGGCCAGCTCCGAGATCGCGCCGCCGTCGGGCGCCTCCAGCTCGCGGCCCGAGCTCACCAGCTTGGTGAAGGTCGCGTCGACGGAGCGGACCTGGCCGATCGAGCCGCTGCGGGCCACGGCCACCATGCGCTGGAAGCCGGGGGAGAAGGCGGTCTTGATGGCCTCCAGCAGCACCACCTGGTGCTGCTCGGCGAGCGCGTACAGCTCCTCGGCGTCGGCCCGGGTGAGCGCGAGCGGCTTCTCGCAGAGCACGTGCTTGCCGGCGGCCATCGCCTGGCGGGCCAGCTCGACGTGCGTGCCGTGCGGCGTGGCGAGGTAGACGGCGTCGACCTCCGCCAGCAGGTCCTCGATCGAGGCGGCCGCGAAGCGCAGCTCGTGGGCGTCGGAGAAGGCCTGCGCGCTGCTCTGCTGGCGGCTCCACACGCCCTCCACGCTGACGCCGGAGACGAAGCGCACCTCGTCGACCATCCGGTTCGCGATGCGGCCCGACCCGAGCACGCCGATCCGCAGGATGCCGCCCTCGTCGCGCAGCTGGGTCGACGAGACACCCTTGGTGCGGTCGAGGTAGACGACCTTGCAGTAGTCGTTCAGGTAGTCGAACTTGCCCAGCCAGTCCGAGCCGATGGCGAAGATGTCGACCCCGTAGCGCTGGATGTCGTTGATCTTCTGGCCTTCGTACTCCTCGATGATCACCTGGTCGGCGAGGCCGCTCTGCTGCACGTTGTGGATGCGCACCATCAGGGACTGGCGCACGTTCAGCTTGCCGCGGGTGCTGTCGTAGTTGTCGGTGGTCACCGCCACGATCAGGTAGTCGCCGAGGGCCTTCGCCCGCTCCAGGAGCCGCACGTGCCCCTCGTGGAAGAGGTCGTAGGTCCCGTAGGTGATGACGCGCGTGGACATCGAGCTCCTCCCGCCGGGCCGCGGCTCTCCGTCGGTGGTCAGGGCGTCGGGAGGAGGGGGAGAGCGTGCCCGGACGGCTGGGAGTCTAGTGGTCGGCCCGCTCGGATCGCGGCTGCCCGCGCCGCTGGTCGGGCTCGTGGCGGTCCGGTCCCGCTACGCTGCGGCGGTGCTGAGGTCGCGGGCGAGAGAGACCATCCGGCGTGCGCGCCGCGTCTGGGACGCGGCGTCCACCGCGTCGACCCCGAGGCCGGCGCCCGCCGCCGTGAAGGCCGTCCCGGCGAAGGCCCCCGACGTGCCGCCGCGCTTCGACCCGCTGCCCGACCTGCGCCCGCTGCCGCCGGCCAAGTACGTCTTCGTGACCGGGGCGATCCCGCGCAACTTCGGCGGCCGGACCGCCTCGATCCTGCGCAAGTGCCGGCTGCTCAAGGAGCTGGGCGGGGTCGACTCGATCATCGTCACGCTCAACTACTCCTCCGAGGTCGGCGACATCGCGGCCGACCTGCGCCGGCGCGGCCTGCTGGTCGACGGGGTCGAGATCGTGAACCTGCACGACTACTTCGACCAGCAGTCGACGGCGGTCGCCGAGCCGGTCCGCCACGAGGTCGCCGAGCCGGGCATGGACCTCGTCCGCGACCCCGACCAGGAGGTCTACCGCTACTTCGAGAACGGCGTCTACCGGCTCTACAAGCGCTTCGACCACGAGGGCCGCCTGATCGTGCGGGACTGGTTCAACGAGAACCGCGGGCGCACCCGGCGCGACGAGTTCGACGACAACGGCGTCGTCCGGCGCACGACCTTCATGGACCTGCACCTCAACAAGCCGCGCCAGGAGATCTACTACCGGGCCGACGGCACGCCGTACATGAACAAGTGGCTGAAGGTCGATCCGGCGTCGCCGTTCGGCATCGTGGAGCGCATCACCATGCTCGACGAGCAGGGGGCTCCGTACGAGGTACTCGGAAGCAACGTCGCGCTCATCCAGTCCTACCTCGACCGGCTGATCGGCGACGACCACGCCTTCCTCTCGGTGGAGTCGCGGCGCTCCGACGGGGAGACCCTCACCTACGTGCGGCCGAACGTGAAGCACGTCTACGTCCTCCACAACCCGCACATCGCGCCGCCCTTCGACGACCTGACCGCGGTCCGGCCCTCGTACAAGCCCATGCTCGACCGCCACGACGCCCACGGGGCGGTGGTGTTCCTGACCAACGCCCAGCGGGCCGACGCGGAGGCCGTCTACGGCGAGCAGGACCACTTCGCCGTCATCCCGCACCCGGTAGCCCCCGTGCCCCAGGTGCCCTTCGAGCAGCGCGACCCGCGCCTGGTCGTCATGCTGGCGCGCCTCGACCCGCAGAAGCGGGTCCCGCACGCGATCGCGGCCTTCGCCCACGTGGTCAAGGCCCTGCCGGACGCGCGCCTGGAGATCTACGGGCAGGGCCCGGAGGAGGCGGCGCTCCAGGCGCTGATCGACGAGCTGGGGCTGCGCGGCAACGTGCGGCTCGCCGGCTACACCAAGAACCCGGCCGAGGTCTACGAGCGAGCGTCCTGCTCGCTGCTGACCAGCCGCTTCGAGGGCTTCGGCCTGGTGCTGCTGGAGAGCCTGAGCCACGGCTGCCCGGTCGTCAGCTACGACGTCAAGTACGGCCCGTCCGACATCGTCGCCGACGGCGTCAACGGCTTCCTGGTCGGCTCGGCCATGCAGCAGCAGATGGCGCGGCGGGTGGTGGAGATCCTCACCGACGAGCCCCTGCGGCGCCGGCTGAGCGAGGACGCCGCCCAGCTGCGCACGGAGTTCAGCGAGGAGACCTTCGTGGCCCGGTGGTCGGAGCTCTTCCACCGCCTGGACGCCGAGGGCTGGGGCGACGACGAGCGCGGGGTCGACGCCGGCTGAGCCCGCGCGGTCCCGTCGCGGGCCGTCCCGGCCCGTCGCGGACCCGGAGGTCGAGGCGTGCGAGCCGCGGTCGGCCGGGGGTCAGGCGTGGTCGCCGGACCCCTTGCGGCTGCGCCACACCCCGAGGCCGGCCCCGGCGAGCGCGACCAGGAGCAGGACCCCGCCGACGATCCACGGGGTGCCGCTGCTGCCGCCCTCGTCGCCCTGGGGGGTGGCCGAGTCCGCGGTGGCCTCGGTGGCCGGGCCGCTGCCGGCCTCGGTCGTCTCGCCGGGCGGGGCCTCGACGGTCGACGCGGGCTCGGTCGCGGGCGGCTCGGGGTCGGTCGTCGCGCCCTCGGACGTGACCTCGATGCCGGGGGTGGCGAGGGTCGTCGTCGGGGCCTCCGGCGCCTCGGAACCGTTCGGGTCGGTGCCGCGCAGCACCGCGGGCTCCTCGTCGTCGCCGGACCACGACCGGTCGGGCAGGTCGGTGAAGCGGCCGCTGCCGTAGCTGAACTGGTAGGCACCGCCCTCGGGCTCCCCGCCGGAGCCGTCGATGCGGTAGTGCACGGTGTACGTCCCGCGGGGCAGGCCGTCGCGCAGCCGGCTGGTGACGTTCGTGCCCTCGACGATCAACGGCCCGCTCGTGACGTTCCCGCCGTCGGGCCCGGAGACGATGACCTTGGCCGCGCTCGGGTCGACCTGGCGCCCGAAGGCGAGGGTCACCGCGCCGGGCGGGTCGGAGAGCTCCTGGCGGGCGTACGGCTCGGCGGCGACCGGTTCGACCGCCCGCGCGGGCGCAGGGCGGGCCGCCAGCACCGCGCCGAGCAGCAGCGCCGCCAGCAGGGCGAGGGGCAGGCCGAGCGAGCGCAGGGGTGAGCGCGACCGGTCGACGACCTCGACCCGGGGATGTCCCACAGCGCTCCTCCAGAGGGGTTGACCCGGTCGCTGCGGCCCCGACGGGCTCCCTGCAGGTGGCCGTGAACGACCGGCACCGGACGAATTTCATTGTATGGTTCGGAGCGTCGTCGGCCGTGCTCCCACGCGCGGTGCGACCGTGGGTCATCGCCGGTCGGCGCCGGCTCGCCGTCGCCCGTGCCCGGTGCTCCGCCGGGGACCTGTGTCGGGCTGTCGAAGGGTTGCAGGGTGTCGTTCATGACGTCGAGGTCGGTCGGCCCCCGAGGCAGGGCGCGCGCCCGCCTGGTGGCCCTGGTGAGCGCCCTCGCGGTGACCGTGGGCCTCCTCGTCGGCCCCGCCAGCGCCCTCACCGTCACCCGTGACAAGTCCGGGGACATCGCGCTGCCGAGCGGCGGCTCGTGCCCCACGATCGCGACGCCGGCGCCGTACGAGGCCTGGTACAACATCGACGACATGGAGAAGCGGGGCTTCTGGGACCCGCAGGACAACACGCCCTGGGACTACTCCAAGAAGCTGTCGCAGATCATCTGCGGGGCCAAGAAGGACTCCGAGATCAAGATCGGGATGTTCTTCATCCGCGCCCTCGGGACGATGCAGGCGCCCGGCACCGGAACCGCGCTGGGCACCCGGCCCGAGACCGACCCCGAGCTGATCTTCAAGGCCCTCGAGTGGGTCAAGAAGAACCGCGACGTGAGGGTCGGGCTCGTCCTCGACGGCGGCTCGATCAACCCGAAGGGCGAGAAGGACAAGATCGCCCAGCGGCTGCAGGACATCGCGTCGATCTACTACTGCGACAACGGCTGCTTCAACGTCAACAAGGACAAGGTCTGGCCGTACGCGATCAACCACGAGAAGTTCCTGACGATCTCCGACACCACGTGGTCCAACTCCGCGAAGGGCCCGCACCCGGTCATCCTCTCGATGTCGGGCAACTTCGCCCGCTCGCAGCTGCGGAACTACCACCAGGAGATGACGCTCCTGTACGACGACCACAAGCTGTTCGACATGTTCGACACCCGCTTCGACGCGATGCAGTACTGCGCGACGAAGAACTGCCCGAGCGCCTCGGGCTTCCCGAAGTCGATGACGCTCACCAAGCAGCGGGGCATCTGGGTCGACCCGATCTACCGGCACTACACCGACCCCGGTCGCGGCACGACGGTCTCGTTCACCCCGGCGACGCAGGACGCCCGGGACTTCTACGTGCAGCAGTTCGACGACGTCGACTGCACCGTGGACAACAACATCCGCATCGCGATGTTCAAGCTGACCGACGCCAAGGCCGAGCAGATGGTGAGCGCGCTGAGCCGGCTGCGGTCGCGCGGCTGCGACATCTCGATGCTGCTCACCAAGCAGGGCGGCAGCACCACGATCTCGCCGACGGTGGTCAAGACCCTCAAGAAGGCCAAGATCCCCGTGACGTGCACGTCGGTCGCCATGCACACCAAGGAGATCCTGATCGGCCCGAAGCACAGCAACCTCGGCCGGGTCCTGGTCGGCACGCAGAACATGTCGGTCTCCGGCCTGCGCTACAGCGAGGAGCACGTGATCACCCTCGACACCCGTGCGGCCTCCCCCAAGTACCTCGAGTCGATGCGCCGGGTCTACAGCCAGTACATGAACGGGTGGTACGAGCTGTCGAAGGACACCGAGTCCTGCGGCTGAGCCGCCGCACCTCTGCGACCCCAGCACGAAGGCCCTGACCCGCTGAGCGGGTCAGGGCCTTCGTCGTCCCGGGGCTCCGCTCAGGTCAGCGGGGCGCCGGACTCCCCGTCCGGGGTCTCGCTGTACTCCCCGGCCCGCTCGTCGTCGAGCGCGGTGATGTCGTCGTTGGCGGCGACGCTCGCGCGTGCGTCGCGGGCGTCGTCGATCGCCTCCTCCGCGCGGTCGAGGGCCGCGCCACCGTCGTCAGCGGCACCCCCGGGCGTACGGGGGTCGGTACGGGTCTCGCCGTCGGGCGTCGTAGGGTCGCTCATCCTCCCAGTCTGCCGGTGCCGTCCGCCGTACGGGAGGGGGCTCCGGACCCCGGGGCCGAGCGCGCGGCCCGACCACGCCGCGCGGACGACGACCCCCTCGAGGAGGGCCGCCCGATGACCGACGACCTCGACCCGGTGCCGCCGGGATCCCTGCTGGTGCACGCGGGGATGCCCAAGACGGGCACCACCGCGCTGCAGCGGGTCAGCGCCGCCCGCCGCGACCTGCTCGCCGAGCACGGGGTGCGCTACCCCGGGACGGGGAGCAACCACCGCAAGGCGCTGTTCGCCTACTCCGCGCGACCCGTCGGCTGGGACGGGCCCGGGCCGTCCACGCCGAAGGTCGCGCGGTGGCGGGAGCTGCGCGACGAGGTGCGCTCCGTGGAGGGGCAGCGGGTGTGGCTGAGCAACGAGAACCTCAGCGACGAGCCGGAGGAGACCCTGCGGTCGCTGGTCGCCGAGCTCGACCGCGAGGCGACGGTCGTGCTGACGCTGCGGTCCCTGCCCGCCCAGCTGGCGTCGGCCTGGCAGCAGTACCTCAAGTCCGGGGTCTGGATCTCCTTCGAGACCTGGCTGCGGCGCACGATCGGCGACGAGCCGAACCCGACGACGACGCCGAGCTTCGCCCGGCGGCTCGCGGTCGGGGACGTCGTCGACACCTGGGCGCGCGTGCTCGGCCGGGACCGCGTCGTCGTCGTGGTCCTCGACCCCGCGGACCGCTCCCTGGTGCCTCGGGCGTTCGAGCGCCTGCTGGGTCTGCCGACGGACGTGCTGACGGCGGACGAGCTCGCGGGCCACGACGCCAACCGCTCGCTGACGGCGGCCGAGGCCGAGCTGCTGCGCCGGGTCAACCGGGTGGTGCGCGACCGCGGGGACGTCGGTTGGCGCGACTACGAGCGGTTCGTCCGCAACGGGGCCGTGGAGGCGATGCTCGCGCGCGGGGCCTCCGGCGACGACGACCAGCGCATCGTGCCGCCGACCTGGGCGGTGGAGCGGGCGGCCGCCCTCGCCGAGCAGCAGGCCGACCGGGTCCGGGCCGCCGGCGTCCGGGTCGTCGGCGACCTCACGCACCTCGCCAGCCCGGTGCGCTCGGTCGACAAGGTCCGGGCGCCGAAGGCGGTGCCGGTCGACGCCGCCGCCGAGGCGCTGCTGGCGATGCTGTCGACCGGGCTCGGGAGGGGGCGGGACTTCTCCGGGGCCGCGCCGGAGCCGCGCCCGGCCGCACCATCCGTACGGCGCCCGACGCTCGAGGAGCAGCCGACGTCGGCCGTGGTCCGCGAGCTCGCGCGCTGGGCCCGGCGGCGGCTGCAGCGGCTGCGACCTGCGGGCCGGGGTCAGCGGGCGAGGGGCAGCGTCAACCGGAAGTGAGCGCCGCGGGCCGGCGGGTCGACGGGCAGGCAGACCAGGTCGCCGCCGTGGGCGCGCGCGGTGCCCCGGGCGATGGCCAGGCCGAGGCCCGAGCCGCCCGAGTCGACGCTGCGCGCGGCGTCGAGGCGGACCAGCCGGTCGAAGATGCGCTCGCGGTCCGCCGGCGGCACCCCGGGTCCGTCGTCGACGACGTCGACGGCCACCCGCCCGTCCTCGCGGCGCAGCTCGACGTGCACGTGCCCGGTGCTCCCGGCGGCCCGGCAGGCGTTCTCGAGCAGGTTCCGCAGCACGCCCCGCAGAGCCTCCTCGTCGCCGGTCACCACGGCGGCGTCGCCCGTGGTGGCGCCCGCGGAGGTCAGCGTGGTGCCCTCGCGCAGCAGGCTCGCGCGGTCCACCTCCGCCTCCACCAGCGCGCCGAGCGCGACCGGGGCCTGCGCGGTGGGCGCGCCGGCCTCGAGCCGGGCGACGGCGAGCAGGTCGCCGACGAGGCGCCCCGCCCGACGGGCCTCGCCGACCAGCAGCGCCTCCACCCGCTCCTGCTCGTCGGGGTCCATGGCGTCGCGGTGGTGCAGCAGCGTCTCGGCCGCCGCCTGGATGCCGGTGAGCGGCGTCCGGAGCTCGTGCGCCGCGTCGGCGAGGAAGGCGCGCGTCTGCTCCTCGGCCCGGCGCGCGCGGGTCTCGGCGCCCTCGAGCTCGTCGAGCATCGCGTCGAAGGCGTGGGCCGTCCGGCCGATCTCCGTGCCGGTGCGCGTGGGCGCGAGCCGCGAGCCCCGGGCGCCGCCGGCCACCTGCTGGGCGAGGCCGGCCATCGAGTCGAGCGGACGCAGGGCGAGGCGTACGGCGAGCGCGACGAGCAGCGCGCTCAGGCCGAGGGCGGCGAGCCCGCTGAGCAGCAGGGTGCGCCGCAGCGCGTCGCGCGAGCCCGAGACCAGCGAGCTGTTCACGGCGAGGGTGAGCCGCGCGCCGTTGACGCGGCCGGAGCCCGACAGGGTCGTCGTGACCGTCCGGACGCCGTCGCCGGTGGGCACGGGGGAGCCGAGCACGGTCCCGTCGCGCAGCTCGAGCGAGGCGAGGACGCCGTCGACGCCGACGCGGTTGACGACCTGCTGGGGCCGGGCCCCGTTGCGGGCGAGCTGGCGGGCGAGCTGGGCACGGCCGCTGAGCAGCGTGTCGAGGCTGCGCTCCGACTGTGAGACGAACGTGGCGTTGACGGCCACGGACGAGGCCGCGAGGACCAGGGCCAGCACCGCCATGACCGCGGCGATCACGCGGACGCGGATCGACACCGTGGAGAGCGGGCGCCGGGCCGGGGGCGTGGGCACGACCTCCGGGGCCGGGTCGCTCACGGCTCCACCCCGAGCCGGTAGCCGCGGCCCCGCACCGTGTGGACCAGCCGCGGCTCGCCGCCGGCCTCGAGCTTGCGGCGCAGGGACGACACGTGCACCTCGACGACGTTCTCGTCGAAGCCCTCGTAGCCCCAGACCGCGGTCAGGATCTGGGTCTTGCTCACCACCCGCTCGCGGTGGGAGGCGAGGTAGCCGAGCAGCCGCCGCTCGGTGCCGGTGAGGTCGACGGTCCGCTCGCCCCGGCGGACCACGGACACGTCCTCGTCCAGGGTCAGGTCGGCGACCGCCGTCACCGCCCCGCCCGGCCGCGACCGGCGCAGGACGGCGTGGACCCGGGCCACGAGCTCGGCCATGGCGAACGGCTTGACCACGTAGTCGTCCGCCCCCGCGGCGAGCCCGGCGACCCGGTCGGCCAGCGTGTCGCGGGCGGTGAGCATGACGACGGCGGCCCGGCTCGCGCGGCGGACGACCGGCAGCAGCGTGAAGCCGTCGCGCCCCGGCAGCATCACGTCGAGCACGACGAGGTCGGGGGCGAAGGTGGCGAGCCGGGACTCGAGGTCGCCGCCGTCCGGGCTCGACTCGACGGCGAAGCCCTGCGCCCGCAGCGCCGTCTGCACCGGGACGCGGATGGCCTCGCTGTCCTCGACGAGCAGGATCCGGGCGGCGTCCACGCCGCCATCCTGCCCACGCCGGGCCGCCCGCGCCCGCCGCACCCGCCGACGGTCCTCCCTAGGCTCGAGGGGTGCTGACGCCCGACGTGCTCGCCGGCCCCGTCGAGGAGGTCGCCCCGCTCCTGCTCGGCGCGGTCCTGCGCCACGGCGAGGTGGCCGTCGAGCTGGTCGAGGTGGAGGCGTACGCGGGCCTCGCGGACCCCGCCTCGCACGCCTTCCGCGGGCCGACGCCGCGCAACGACGTGATGTTCGGTCCGCCGGGCCACCTCTACCTGTACTTCTCCTACGGCATGCACTGGGCGGCGAACGTCGTCTGCGGTCCGGACGGGACCGCCTCGGGGTGCCTGATGCGTGCCGGGCGCGTCGTCGACGGCGTCGGGCTCGCACGCGAGCGCCGCCACGGCTGCCCCGACCGCGACCTCGCGCGGGGACCCGGACGGCTGACCCAGGCGCTCGGGCTGGCCCCCGAGCACCGCGGCGCCGACCTCTTCGGCGGCGGCCCGGTGCGGCTCGAACCGCGCCGGGGGCCGGCGCCCGAGATCGCCAGCGGTCCCCGGGTCGGCGTCTCGCGGGCCGCGGACGTCCCGTGGCGCTTCTGGGTCGCCGGCGACCGCCACGTGTCGGCGTACAAGCGCAGCCCCCGCGCCCCGGCCGCGGGCTCGACGTCCTCCTGACCGCGTCGCCTCCCCTCG
>Ga0325401_1005221_pt1 | contig 12388 bp, 8 predicted proteins | sample PopdelMetagenome_FD_205666 | JGI IMG/M metagenome (GOLD analysis project Ga0325401, IMG submission 205666) | Populus deltoides microbial communities from Bellville, Georgia, United States - Xylem-PdKOR-R2 | ecosystem: Host-associated > Plants > Phyllosphere > Stem > Wood/Secondary xylem | place...
ACTCCTTCCTCAATGCTGGATATATTTCTACGCACACATGATGCTTGAACTGCCTGTGTGTAGGTTGGGCACACCCAGCGCGTACCAAAATTCAACTATCCTTGAATTCTGAATGTTGCAAAACGCACATAATTTTAGGTTGCCTGTACAGGATTCAAAATAGACTTAGATTCTTTATGTGGGACCAACTTTTTTATGAAAATACGACGAGTCATGTAACTAAAATCTGACGACAACGTTTTTAACAGAGGGAACGCATTATATAAATTAATTAGTTACATGACCCGCGTGATGTCGCAGGTTTTCTTTTTGCATAAAATATATATAAAAAAAACTAAGATTTAAAAGTGTTAGGTTTTTCTGTAAAGCTATACCCAAGAGTCTTAGATTTGGCTACAACGCCTGACCTAAAAGTAATATTTATAATATTAATAATAACATTACACTTGCATGACCCAAGTTTAAGTGAGACCAACTGCAACACCGGACCCAAGAATATTGGATGTGGGTCTAGCTATAAGGTCGTGTCATAAAAGTATGATAATTAAATAGATTAATTAAAAAGTAAAAACCAACAGGAAGAAAAAAATGAATGAAGAAAAAGAAAAAAATCTGAATTAATTTGGTTAACCCTTTAAATCAGGTTAACCCGTAAAACCTGAGATTCACGTCATGAAAGTTTGATAATTAAATAGAAAAACAAATTGACGGGTTTACCCAGAATTAACTGGGTTAACCCATCAAACCAAGTTAACTCGTCAAGCCCAGGATACGTGTCATGAAAATCTGATAATTAAATAGAAAGAAATTTAACATTAACAAACTAAACTAAACCAAAAAAATTTAATTAAAAAGAAAAACAATCCGGGTTAACTCGTCAAACCAGGTTAACCCATCAAACTCGGGATCTGTATCATGAAAATCTGATAACTAAATAAAAAAATTTAACATTAACAAACTAAATCAAACAAAAAAAATTCATTAAAAAAACCAAAAAAAATTAAAAATGAAAAAAAAACACTTCTATAATATAATATAATATAATAATTATAATAATATAATATATTAATAAGTGAAAGGCGTGGGGAAGCTACAGTAGGTTCCCCACGCCTTTTAGGGTATTACTAGTTACATGACCCGCGCGATGCAGCGGGTCAATTTGTTTTGCATAAAAAATATTAAAAAAAATTAAGATTTAAAAGTGTTAGGTTTTTCTGCAAAGCTATACCCAAAAGTCTTGGGTTTGGCTACAACGTCTGACCTAAGAGTAATATTTATAATATTAATAAAACATTAAACTTGCATGACCCAAGTTTAAGTGGGTTTGGCTGCAATACCAGACCTAATAGCATTGGATGTAGGTCTGGCTGCAAGGTCGTGTCATAAAAGTGTGATAATTAAATAGATCAATTAAAAAGAAAAAAAATAAGAAAAAAAACCACCATAAAGAAAAAAAACTAATGAGAAAAAAAAAATCTGAATCAATTGGATTAACTCTCCAAATCAGTTTAACCTGTCAAACCTGTGATTCATGTCATGAAAGTGTGATAACTAAATAGAAAAAAGATTTAATATTAATAAACTAATTTTTTAAAAAAATATTAATTAAAAAGGAAAAAGCAAAGAGAAAAATACCTACAGGAAGGAAAAAACTAATGAAGAAAAAGAAAAAAAATCTGAATCAACTAGGTTAAACTATCAAACCTGGGATCCGTGTCATGAAAGCCTGATAATTAAACATAAAAAATTTAATATTAAGAAACTATAGAAAAAAATAAACTAAGGTATAAGTTTTTTCACTGTGGATTGCAACATGCTATTCAAAGTAAAAGGCTTAAAAAGGGGGGGGGAACAAAGGTATACGCCACGGGTTAATTTTTTTTTATTGCATAAAAAATATCAAAAAATGTTAAGATCTAAGAGTGTTAGGTCTTTCTGTAAAGATATACCCAAAAGCCTTGGGTCTAATTGCAATGCTTGACCCAAGAATACTATTTATAATATTAATAATAACATTAAACTTACATGATTTAAGTTTAAGTGAGCTTGACTGCAACACTGAACCCTAGAGCATTGGATGTGGGTCTGGCTATAAGGTCATAAAAGTGTGATAATTAAATAGAAAAAAACAAAGGAAAAAAAACCAATAGAAAGAAAAAAAATTAATAAAGAAAAAGAAAAAAAATCTGAATTAACTGGGTTAACCCTTCAAACCAGGTTAACCCGTCAAACCTGGGATTCACGTCATGAAAGTTTGATAACTAAATAGAAAAAAACAATTGACTGGTTTGCCAAAAATTAACTGCGTTAACCCGTCAAACCAAGTTAACCTGTCAAGTCCGGGATACGTGTCATGAAAGTCTGAGAATTAAATATAAAAAAATTTAATATTAACAAACTAAACTAAATGAAAAAAATTAATTAAAAAGAAAAAAATCCAGGTTAACTCGTCAAATCAGACTAACCCATCAAACCCTGGATCAAACAAAAAAATTCATAAAAAAACAAAAAAATTAAAAAAACAACAATTTAGCGTTTTATTTAATTTTAGTATATAATATAATATAATATAATAATAATAATTATAATAATATAATATATTAAAGATGGGAAAGTAAAAGGCGTAGGAAATTTTCTCACTCCTTTTAGAGTATTACTTAATACTTAATTCAGAAGAAGGATTCAATTAACATTTAAATTGTTAGAAGGGTGTTATTAACCAATTGCTTGTAACGTATGTGAGGTGTTATCAACCAAGGGAGAAAAATAAAAAACGCGGTTCTGGATGTGCTGCTGCTTTATCTCTCGGGAAAATTTTGGCCAGGAGGCGAGGGGTTTAAGCTTCGGGCACACGTGTCCGTAACCATTAAGACGACGCCACGAATACAAGTTAAAAAAGACAACCGTCAAATAAAATCCTTCCAAGCATCAACCAAAATTTCTTCCAACACGAGAGAAAGAGTCTGTAAAGACTTGATTTCTTTTAATCAGAGGATCGAGATCTCCTTTTCTCTCTTCAAGCAGCTATGTTCAAGTTCTGGTATTCCCCCCCCCCTCTCTATCTGGGGATTTGATAGATTAATCTGAATTTCTAGGGATTTGATATGATTTGATTTGATTATGTTGTTGTTGTTGTCATACCGTGAAAATGGTTTTTATTTATACAATTACTGTGCTGAAATCCTGATTGATTGATGGTTTTGTGTTTTTTCTGTTCATTTTCCTACAGGGGTAATCAGGAACAACAAGAGCAGGCGCGTCCACAAGATGTTAATCCTGCACAATCTTGGTACCCTCCATCTGTAGTTACTTCTCCTTCTTCACGCCCTGCAACACCAACAAGTAGCTCTTCTAGTTCCCACAGCTTACAAAGGCCTGCTGAACGCCCACTCTCTTCTTCACCTGCTGAAGCTGCTGCCATTATTACTCTTTTGAAGGACAAGAGGTTTGTTGTTTAGATGGGATAAACTTACTGCATGCTATTCTCTACCTGATATGCTCATAATGTTCTAAATCCCTTTTCATCTGCTTCTGTGTTTTAGCCAATATCAAGGCAAAGCTTTTATGTTTTTTTTTCTCTGAATCTCTTAGTTAGCTTTCTTTAAGGTTTTTCTCTCCCATGATTTTTTTATTGTTCTATCTTGTAATGTTAGTTGCTACATCGAGGTATGGATCTTTGATAAATATTGCCGCCTTTATAGACAATAATTTCTTTTACCAAAATGAATAAAAGTAATTAAAGAAAACGTTACGCACTTGTTTCTGTAAACATATGAAGGAGGAGAGTTTAAGTCTGTGTCTTTGGTGGGAATGTTTTCGATCAAAATAGATAATTGCCTCTGTAGCTTGGGAGAATTACTACAGGTAATCTGATTGCATTACAAGATGTCGTGTTTTGTTCATTTTCTAACTACTTGTTTTCTTTGAAATTATGTCTAGTGTTGATGAGCTACGGAAGCTATTGTCTGATAAGGATGCATACCATCAATTTTTACTTTCACTTGACCAGGTTAAAATTCAAAACAATGTAAGTTGAGCTAATTCCTTCCTTTTTTCCCATTATCTGCATTTAGAATGAATTTTACCCCTTGAGTGGTATGGGTTAAACACTAGTGGACTCCATTCAAATTGGTAGGATCAGAAAAGCCTAGTTACCTGCTGCTATTGCCTTCTTGCCCTCATCTTGCTGTTTGTTTCTAGGGATCTCATTTTCCAAGGAACTTGCAGTATTCTTTGTTGATTCTTTAAATGATCAATTCAAGAAGTGATGACTGAACAGTAGTTAGTAAATAGACATCATTTTTTCTTTCACTAGATCTTCAGATTTTGAGAATTGTCTAGCATTATTACCAGTTAGGAGAAGTGGATGAAAATTTCAAACAATTTCCTCTGTTTGGATACTTTAACAAGGAGATAAATGGAGGTAAGAAACAAAAAATAATGATTATAATTTCCCTCTCGATTCACTTATTTCTCTTGAAAAGTATGCCTAATTTGTAACTGACTCTGAATATATCTACACAAGGAACAAGCCACCTCCTATTGTAAATTTATCTCACTTCTATGTATCTTTACAGCATCCAAATTATTCCAGCCAAATGAACTTTGCTTCTTTTCATTTCTCTTCTTGTGTCCTTAGTTTTAGCCCCATCCCCTGCCACTCACTTACTCAATTAGTCGATTATTATCATTCTGGTAGGTATGCAAATAGACTTAGCTTCCTCTTCCTTTCTCCAGAATCAAAAGTGAAGATGATGATGTTATCACAAGGAATAACACTGTTTGTGTATCTGTAGAATAAACTGCAAAATTTGCAGTTATAGTCTTAAGAGTAACTTTGTTCCCATGGTAACAAGTCAGGCAAGTATGTAAATTCAGAAATGCGTGCTCATACAAACATGGTCTCATACCCAAGGAAGCATGTAGGCATTCATCAAATCAGAATAAATCAGCTGACTTGTGTTTTCTTGATGTGATTGGATACATATGTGTGCTTTTCTGAACCGCACCATAACTGCAACAAAAAATGCAAAACGGCCATGTCTTTTGCGTGATATTAAGTCATACCTCTGTTTCCTTAGTCTTGCAAGAAGAGGGGGAAATCAAAACTCATCTTCCCCTTCCCACCTTTGGGAAAGTCCGCATACTTGTTTGTGACTGCTTCTTTTGCTGTTTCCATCAGATAAGAGATGAGCTTTGCAAGGAAACTCTGCAGCTTGCCAGTAAGTTGCTGGAGCCTTTTTTTGAAATATTTAAAGTGGTTTAGCTATAAATGCATGAACTAATGCCATCTAATTGTTTTTTATGTATAGGAGAGAACTTGGAGAAAGAGCCACGCATAATGGAGCTAAGAAATCAAGTGAGGTTTTGTGCCGTTTGTCATTTCCATGCTTGCTTGTTTAATCTAATGCATTGAACTGGAAACCATTTTTCCTTTTCTCGTGTGCTCAGTGCAGGATAATTCGGACAACTGAGCTGGCTGCTGCTCAGGAAAAACTAAATGAGCTAGAAAAACAGAAAGAAGAGTTGTTGAGGTCCTGCTCTCCCGCCTCCTTCCTGCAAAGGCTACAAGGTACACTTTGAAATTAAAGTCAGTCCATTTGAAGGCTCAAAACATATGGTAAAATGAGAAATGAAAGGCATTCTCTTAGGTATGATCTGAATATATGTTCCTCATCTGCAGAGGCAATGAATAAGACAGAGGAGGAATCTGACGCCTTCCATAGGCAGTTCCTTGATAAGGAGATAGATCTTGGGGCTTTTGTGCAGAAGTACAAAAAACTCCGTACCACCTATCACAAACGAGCACTCATCCATCTTGCAGCAAAAGCATCTCCGACTGGGTGACCTGTACTTGAATTTATACAAGTACACTGAGATCACATGTTAACTTGTTTGTGTAGTAGATTCATATATTCTGATGTACTTTCGACATGGCAGTGTATCATTCGCTCATTATATTTTCAGTATGTTCGTGTATCATTTGTTATTAGTTTTTGGTGCGATTCTGTCTTTCTGCTCACCAATTTTATCCGTTTCAACAAATACTAAAGGGAACTACCAAAATAATGATAATAATTTGTGTTTGTAAAGGGATTTTAAAGCTCATGAAGGTTTCCTATGTTTTTCCTACCCTTGTGGGAGATGTTTAGTAGAGTTTACTATTTGTGTCCGTATAATTTTTGTCACGAATGATTTCTGTCTCACGTTGAAACGATTAGAACAAATGCGTCAGACCCTGTTATAAGTAACAAAGGTTATTGACTCTGAAGATGCATAGCTTCTGGGAACTTAAAGAAGGATAGGTAAAGACTGGTTTTTGGCCTGTTTACAAAATTATAGCAGTCAAGTTCCACCTATCTTTTATCATCACGCAACCAGATACCCGTATCTGGCCAGGTTATTAGTGGTTTCAACTTCTAAATCCTTTACTGCAGGGTCAAATCCTTGCAGAAACTAGATGTGCTTGACAAATTATATTGGACTCTAGTTGCAGAGGAAGAAGTAAAAGTACATTTCAATGGAAATCTCCTTATGGAAAATAAAACAGGGTTTCTATTTTTTGAACATGAAAGAGAGATTGTAGCTCTTAAATTCTTCTTCTTTTTGTGCAACTTCGTCAAGGGAAAAAGATGCACTCTAATCATAGCTGTCTCACTTGATCTTGTTAACATTATTTCTCTAACTTAGGTCCATAAACTTGTACCTTCAAGTTTAAATCTTGCTATAAGTAAAAATATTGATTTAGACTCGAAAGTCATTTGACTCAAGATAATGTTAAAGAAACAAACTTATACCATATGTTGCTATGTTATTACCAAATATACATATTGTCACCGCATAACCATGTGATAGAAAGTATCCCTTATCTTTCCTACCGAGAATTTGCATTACATGTACTATTATTTGGCCAACTGTTTACAAATAACCTATGATAACGAAAGATAATAAAGTTGGCTAAGCAAAGAAATGAGCTTCTTGTCAAGGGTACTAATAAATAGAACAGAGATTACTCATGTTCATGAGATCCTACCAATATCAGCAATCAACAGGTCCCAGAAACTATCTCAGATCCCACTCAGCCAGATAACAAAAGGTCTCATTCTCTTACACGATCTAGTTCTTTTTCCCACTTAAGACCAAACATCTGTCGCCCAAATGGTACGATGAGGTTGTAGCGGAAAACCTGCAGTGCATCATCTACATTCAAGTCATGTGCATATCAACCATACAGAGGAGAATATTTACAGGGATAAGATGAAATAGTAACAGCAGAAGGAGATGCTCCATTGCCACTAGCTGCACATGGGCATTGACAGAATTGTGCCCAAGACAGTGCAACAAATGTTTTAACTTAGTAGAATTAGGACCATCTCTTATAGGAAGTTTCAACCATCTGTAAATGTTAAGCAGCTAAGCATCTACAACTGGGAGACAAACCAAAGGCGGCGCATCAAGGTTCAACAGCTCCAACTGAGCTAAAGGCCACATAAAATTTAACATTAGGCAGAGATGGGTAACGAAGTGCTGACCTTATTGTTGATATGACGCAGTTGAACTTGCAAAATCTCTGACCCTTCAATCCATTTGGAGTGATCCCCATTGCATTTGCTCATCCAAGCTTTCTTCAATGCTAAACGCCATTCAGATACCTGGCGCCTTATCTCTTTGTTAAGCTCAACCCACTCGGGTGCACATCCATTTTTTGAAAGGATTCTATACAAGGTGTCTTCGGCTGGGTCAGCATGAGAATTCGTACTGAGGTTAAGGGGTTTTCCTCTCCCTGGTAAATTCTCAAATTGGCCTTCTTCCATTGAGTGCCATATTCTTTGCTCTACAACGTTGATAATGTCCGTTTCTGACCTGTCCAAATGACAACCAGAAATCATATTCCAGAATCATGACAATCAAATTGGAAAAAGAAGAAGAAGAAAGAAGAGAGAGATCTCTGGTAGGATAATAGCAATTATGTGCCATCAACCAGCAATTCTTTGGTGAACTGAGCTAAGATTTTCAAGTACAATGAGATAGGAGGTAAAGTTGAAAGGCCACTGATGCTGCCGAGCCAAGTACTCGCATAATCTAATAATTAAAGGCAGAAGCAGCCTGAGCCTGTGCGTAAAAATCCTAAGCGCACAGGAAATGTGGCAGTATGATAACCCCCCAAGCGCATATAGTTTTTCTACAACATTAGCTAGTTCTTTTGTTAACCCCAAGCACCCCCTGCATCGCCGTGATAAGGCACAATTTTCTTTGATGGAACATTAAAGGTAGAACAAAGAAGATAGCAGTAGTAGTTGTAATTCAGAATCTCAGCACTTTAATAAAAGAACTCAAAACAAACGGATTTTATTTTCTTACAGCCAAATAATAATAATAAAAAAAACGAGCATGAATTGTTAGTATTACAAATAATAAAAGCAGGCAGAAGAGAGCATGAAGGAACTAACCTAACAGAGTTGCGTTGGCCACGGAGTTCAGGAGGGAGCTTGCGGTCATTGACAGCGTCAATTACAGCTGATAGACGTTCTTCTTCCCTTATCTTCTTGTCCTTATCACCATCAATTTTGGGAATGGAAGAAGACGATGCCGCCCTCCAAAAGATGGCTGACTTCTTATTATTATTTGATTTATTAATCAACCATGAAGACAAGACAACTTTTCCATTTCTCGCAGAGCGAACCGCCATGGTGGTCATCGCCACACCCACACCCACTCCCTCCTTGAATACAAATTAAGCTATTTCTTAACTATTAAATTTTAATCTTATTTTATTTTATATATATATATATATGTGCGATTTACACTCCGCCTCGTCAACATGTGTCATCCCTTTTACATGTGCGACTGGCAAACGGAGCCTGCCTGTCATTGTGCAATCAATTATTAAGATTTATTTTGTACTAAAAACCAAAATTAGATTATTGATTATAGGAGAGAAATGAAAAACTTAAATAACTTTTTTTTTTCAACTTCTCGTGTTTATCTATGAAGAATCTGTCGAACTGAAAAATAATCATAATCTTGTGATCAATGGTTCACAAATCAACTAACCCGTAGTTGAATTTTTTTTTTTTTTTTATCAATGAAGCCATTTGTTCTTAGTTTATTTTTTTTTTATCACATCGTCACATACAATACTCTATAAAATCAAATAAAATAAATAATGAAGTTATCACCTAATTATTAAAGAAAATTAAAAATTTTAAATAGATATTTATCTTAGATATTTAAGTGTTGGGTTAGTTATACCTAACAGAATATTAATGTCATTCTTATGACATCCTTTCAAATGAAAAGTTATCTTTACTATGTGTTTTTTTTCTAAGTTTATTCTATCATGCTATTAATCATCTAATTTTATTTCTAATCTTATTCTGGATTTATTTTAAAAAACGGTGTTGGTCCCTAAGAGTCGGAGAGTTCTTCGATTTTGAAAAAAAATAGATGTTAATCCCTAAAGATAGACGATTTTGTCGGTTTTAATGATTTTGATATTAATCCCTAAAAATAACCTTCATAACCATACACACACCCATTATCTTCCTTAATAAACATTTTCCACTAGACTTTATTCCTCGTAATAACCCAATTTTGGATCCTCAAAAATTATTTTATAAAAAATAAAGCTATCATAACCCAATTTTAGATCCCCAAAAGACTTTATTCATCCCATCTTGTTTTATATAAAAAAACATATTTTTCTTCTTTTATTCAAAAATCCAAAAGAATAAAAAATTTAAAATCTAAAAATATTTTCGGGACACAAGGAGATAAATCATCAAGCCATAACAGACCAAAATGCTAGAAGAATAGCTAGATTGAGGATATTTTCACAATATAGTATGAAGAAAAAAAATAAAATTGAGGTTGAAATCCAGACTTGACCAAAGTTAAAAGAATTAATTAAATCTAAGGATTTAATTAAACTTCTAATAGGTTTAATTGACTTATTCAATGACTTAATTGAAGAGAAATTAAGTTTGAAAATCATTTGGGCAAAAATTGAAAGAATCAATTAAGTTTAAAGACAATTAAATTTTTAATTGGTTTTATGGATTCAATCACGGATTTAATTAAAGAAAATCATGTTTGGAGGCCTAATTTAGATCAATTCACAAAGATTGATTGATTAGGGACACAATTTAAACTTTAAAAGGCTAAATTGATGCCAACAGGGGTTCAATTGAGAGAAATTTAAATATTAAAGGTTGATTGATGGTCAAATTGAATAATTTCAAAACCAAGGATCAAAGTGCAGGAGGTGCATGAGTTCAGGGGTTGAAATTAATAAAATCAAGGGTCAATTTGAAAGAAATTGAAAGTTTGATGGTTGATAGGGTTCAAATTGCATAATCTGGAAACCAGGGATTAAGTTGTAAAAGGTGCTTAAACTAAAGGATTTAAATCAAGGTTTCCAGTGTGCAATTGCAAAAATTGAGAAGTTTCAGGATCAATTGAGGATGTTTATGCTAAAATTGGAAAAGTAGGGATTGAATTGAAATTTCTCTAAAATTCAATTTAAAAACCTTATTCTGTAGGGTTTAAATGATTGACATGTCACTCAAAATTTAGTGAAGAAATAAGTGATACACCATTTTGTCCTTATGTCTTGTTCTTCAACCAAGAAGGCTGATAGAGATGCCACCTTCAGGTGAATGAACGTAGTAACTCCGACCACCTTAGAGGCTCTAACCACCACCACTCGACTGAGAAACATCTCTTCTACAAGGATCAGCTACTCCCATCAAACATTTACATCTTATTTGCTTCAACAAAATCGACAATGTTTTGTCCCTAATAAGTCACCCCTACATCGACAGATTCAAGTTGATCGAGGGCCAACCTTCCAATCAATGAATGTCAAGTTCTAGACCTCTAAATCAAGTGTGTTTGTTCCTAATGATATATTCACATCACCTCTACAAGGTTTAAGTCTAGCAATGATATGTTTATGGCTCAATCTCCACAATTATCTTAACAAAGTACTTAACCCAATCATCTATGACTGAAGAAAAATTCATCATGACAGAAAAAACTCCAAGGTTATTTTTTCATGTTTGATTTCAATTTACAAGAGGATAAAAAGGGGACTCGACACCACCTATTTTGAAGAGAAAGGATGAGATTATTCCATAAAACCTCTTAGAAAAACCACTATGCTTTTGCAATTTCTGGTTTTTGTTTGCTTATAAAAGGGCATCTATTCTTGAGTAGAAAGAAGGTGGATTTGGAGAGAGATAAATAATAGAGAGAAACAGACAAGTATTCTTGAATAAATAGAGATAAAAATAAAGCAAATCATGTGAAAATTTGAAGGAGAAAAGGAGAAAAGAAAAAGTTCATATAGGCTAAGGAGTTGAAAACAAGAGAAAAAGAAGTAACAAAATCCATAAAAAGAAAGCTACATTATTCAACAAGGTAAACCTAAAATTTTGGTGAGATAGTGTAGCCCAATAGGCACACCTTTTTTTTAATGTCTTCCATGTTAATATTTTTGTTTGTTTATTATTGTTTTTGTTGATTTCATTTCATTTTAGAAGCTATGTTTAGCATATTATTGTTCTTGGATGTGATATGCAGTTGTTAAGAAAGTAAGTTAAAAAATGGTTTTGAGTATATAACTTGTTGATTTTTTATTGTAAAAATCATGTGTTAGTATGCTTAAATGTTTGTTTTTAATGTCTTAAAGTTAAGTTTAATTATTTGGTTTCCTTTTTTATATATATGTTAAGACCTTTTATTGGTCAAGATAATGACTGCAAGTTGTTTTTGGTGTGTTATTAAAAGTAATAAGGCTAAGTTCCATTCGTGCTTGGGATGAAATGCAACAACAATTTTTAAAGAAATTTTTCTCTTCTCATAGAACAAACTCTTTCAAAAGACAAATCACCACTTTCACTCAAACACCAGGAGAAACATTTTACCAATGTTGGAATAGGTATAAAGACTTGCTTAATACTTATCCTCATCATGGTTTTGAAACATGGAGATTGGTTTCACACTTTTATGAAGGTTAACACCTACAAATGGTGGAATTGATATGCAATAGAAATTTTGAAGATAAAGACCCTAATGAAGCAATGGAATACATGGACTTGTTAGCTGAAAATGCTTAGAATTGGAATACTACAGGACTTATGAGGCATCAGGTAAAACTCAACTTCATACATCTAGTGGAGGAATGTACAACCTTAGGGAAGATTATGACCTTCTAGCCAAGTTTGCATCTTTAGCTAGAAAAGTCAAGGCATTAGAATTGAAAAAGAGTGGTCAATTAAAATATGTTCAAGACATTGTGTGTCAAATCTGTGAATTCAATGAAAACTCAACCAATGATTGTCCAACTTTGCCTTCTTTCAAGGAATGCCTCCATGAACAAGCCCAT
>Ga0325401_1005225_pt1 | contig 12386 bp, 4 predicted proteins | sample PopdelMetagenome_FD_205666 | JGI IMG/M metagenome (GOLD analysis project Ga0325401, IMG submission 205666) | Populus deltoides microbial communities from Bellville, Georgia, United States - Xylem-PdKOR-R2 | ecosystem: Host-associated > Plants > Phyllosphere > Stem > Wood/Secondary xylem | place...
TTGTACCAAGTGTTATACAACATAAATCTAGATTAACCATTTAACAAGCAAAGTATTAAAAGTGAACAAGATAACAAATATAAAGCATGTTAGTATCCAACATTAAGGTCCATGTTAAATTTATATTGTTCTTATTCTTACACCATTAGTGTACCCTTTTCACCTTGACATAATTAACTTAGCTACACATAATGAAAGAAAGAAACATAAATAAACAAGGAAAGGAAATGAAAAGCATAAGCAAGAGATTAATATAAGCAAAACTTAAGCATTACAAAATATAAAGAGAGAGCAAGAGCATGATCTTGATTTGAACACCAAGATGCGTAAATACATGGCAAATGCCTCTTTTTATATGCCAAAATTCAGAACTATTAATTTGTTGACTAATTGATGAATGGGTGGCCACATCTTGACTTGATGACAATTCTTATCTTCTTGTCTGCCAAAAAGGTCATTGATAACGTCATAATTTGAACAGACTTCAATCATGAAAGTTTTAGGAAATTGTCTCATATTTCTAAGGTAAAAATGTGAGATCATTTAGACTTTTAGAACTTGAGATATGGGCTGAACACTGAACAGTGTCTGGGCTGCAGGACAGATTCGGACTTCTTTATTGTTGCTACAATTTGGACTTGAAAACGGCCTTGTTAAATCTTGGGCTCCGCATGAAAGTTGTAGGCCTATGTCTTACCTTTCTATCCATATAAAGTAGACCTAAATCCAAGATCTACAACTCTAGATATGACCCGATTACCGAACAATATTCCAGTTTGGACTGCATCAACGTCTCTTTTCAAAGTTTGGCCATCTCTTTGTCCTTTTTATTTTAGTACTTCAACTCATCAATCAATTCTTTTATTTATATGATAGGCCTGCATTTAAGATGAACACTTACCATAAATTAAAGGTATCTTATATTATTAGATATGTTATTATAAAACATGCTTTAGTTAAGGAGTTATTGATACTTCAAGTGCAAAATGATGATATAAAACCTTGATAAAAATACACTTTTAAGTACTAATCAGTCGACACGGGCGGGTCAATCCACCTAGATCGACTCGATCGGGTAAAAACAAATTGTCTTTAAGCTTTGTTTGGATTTTTTTTTTAAATGAATTTGTTGAGTATTTTTTTATTATTTCAAGAAGTCTATAAAATATACAAAAACATCTTTTTGTTTGTTGCATACGATCAAATATTTCAAAAATATAAAAAATCATATCGTTTAGTATTTCCATACAAAAATTCAAAATACATATTTGCATGCATTTTGAGATTTAATAACCAATTTACTAAATCCATGAGAGTTTGGCAAATATTTCAATAAACAAAATTTTAATTCATGAGAATTAATTATTAATATTCTGGTATCGAATGATGGACCTACAAGTGAGGCTAATATTTGAATATCAGAAGTTGACCAAAAAATTCTCAAAGTTATTCTAAATATTCACCAATTTTAATTAGAAGTATTTTTCACCATAATATACAATTATGAAAAACCTTTCATAATAATTTATTTGGGTACACAAGTTCATAATGAATTCTTAACACCAAATTTATTCACATGAATAAATCTCAATCCTAAGTCATAGACAAACTACCGATTAGGAACCCATCAAAACCTTTAAACCACATTCAAAACCATATAAAACAGCCTACCTTAGGTAGGGTGTGCTAATACATTCTCTAGCCGTAATCAGTCCTTTACCCTCGAATCTCTGATAAAACCAGTATACCTAGGTTTCCTAGCAACCCTGAACCAAATAACTAGGTAGCGACTCCTTCAAATCTCTTGACGTCACGCATCCATGTGCGACAACCATATTTCAGAGGGTAAATTAAGATTTTAGACATGAAGACGCGTCCATGTTTAGCAATATTGTCATTGGTAAAGGTACGTCACAAGGTGATCTTTTGTTTTTATGGGCTTCAAAGTAAAGGACTCGAGAACAAGCTCAAGGTTTTGTTTGAGAAATTTTTTTCTCTTTTTGAACACTCATTTTATCAGCATGAATAATGATGAGTAGCTTGTTCTCAACGTCATGACTTTTATGAAAAAGTACTCTTTGCATTTTGAGAGCATTGTTTATTGTTCTAGGTTGCCTGCTTTCTTGATTAGAAGGGACTTCTATAGGCATGTAATACAGGTTGTGGTTTTTGGCTATGAAAGAAAAGGATTCATAAGGTGCAAAAAGTGTTTCAAGGTTTCAAAGACCGAGAATCACTATCAATAGTTCGACTCTTTGTGTCTTTCATCTTCTCTTTTGTTGTACCTTTTTGGTTTGCCCTTTTTCATTGTTTTGGCTGGGGTATACTCACTTTGTTTTGACTATCACTTTTTCTTATGATTTAGGCTTACCCCCTAACATTTGAGTTTCATGGGCTCTTTTGCATTTTTGGCTTTCTCACGGCATTTTCATAATTTTTTTATCATTAAAATTTTCACATGCCTCTAGTGTAGGGTGTGATCCTAATCGGGATTTTTCATGAAAAAAAAATTTTTAGGCTAAAAAATGGACCTCGAGAGATATATTCATTTTAGAATGTGAATGGGACAATAAAGATGATCTTTTCTCATTTTGAACGCAAGCAATTAAGATCAATAAACTTTGATCTCGTCTAGTGTGATGGTTTGGACTTTGCAAAGAGATTCATTAGTCTATAAACAACGAATCCACTACATACCATTATGCATAGATTTAAAACACTTGGCTCAAGAGTCATGGTGTGATGGTGGCTGTTTATTTTTTCTATTTGTACACTTTGGTTTAGAGTTTAGTCACCTCAATGAAAGAGTTACTTGATTCATGTGTCTTCTACAAGTAGAATGTCAAAAATATCATTCTAAATAAACATCAAATTATTTTTGAAATCAAAATGCAAGTTTAATTTTTCAAAATTTCACTGGAAAAAAGATTTTAGTAAAAGAAATGAATCGCGTCTATGAGATCACGCAAGACTTTAAAAGTGTTTTAGTGAGTTCTTAGAGGGAACCTCTTTCAGGATATTTAGTTGTAAATCAAAGGAAAAGACACAATTGAAAGACAAACTTATTATTTCATTGAATTTTTAGAAAAGAGGCTCAACAACAAGGCCCTTATGTTAACATCTTGAGCTATGATTACTAGCAAGGTGACACATAAAAGGGCTAAAAACTTAGCAATCATTGATTGGAATTTTTGGAATCTTCCAATCATCCCTTTCCTATTAACTTCTCGACAAGGGAATCTTTCCAATAGTCAGTTGAGGTCATACCTAGACTAGTCTTGGCCTAATAACATAATAGCTTCGTTTTCAGGACGATTGATCTCTACATGTCTTTGTTTTGGTAGTTCACCTTTGTTTCTTTGATTTTTACCATGGTATTATCCAATTGTATGTACCAAGTAAGGGCAGCGTCACTCAAACTGTCTTGAAAGAAGTGAATCAACAGTTTCTCGTTATAGACCACCTCAACTATTTTGTTGCAGTGTGCCTTGAGATGAGTTATAGGGCATTGAGTTCCTGTATTTAATGAATTCAAGCACTCTAAATTTTTTAGGAATGGTCATGTTAGGCACCAAACACATCTCAGTAGCCTTTATATGGTCATGTAAGCTAGTTCCCTTAAATGCCCTTATCCTTTGCTCTAGGGCAACCAATTTATCCCGGCCATCTTCTCTTACCATCTTGTTTTTTTGAGATTTCTTCATTGTAAAGTCAATGGTAAACAATATTTTTATGGGATATGCTAGTTAAGCAATTTGGGAGTACGTAGCCTATTGATATTCAAATGACACCTCATTTGCTCTTAGATTCTGTGGATTTGCGAGCAAAAGTTTGGGATGAGTTGTCAATTTTACTTCTCTAGATTTAGATCCCAAGGCTTGTTCGAGTAGACTAGTAAGCCTTACGACTTCTTCTATGAGACTTTCCAACTCTTTTCGGTGTTGAGTTTCCAACCGAGTTCTTTCTTTGTTTTCTATTTGTCTTTTTTACAGTCAAGTGTTAAAGGTGTGTTTCAATGGGAACCTATATTTTAACTCGCTAAATGAAAATTATACAATCATGCGTAAGGAAAATACAAATTCAATGTGGACTCACCCTTCACAGTGTGGTAATGGTCGCTATTCATGGATTTTAGGAACCTGATGTCGTTATCATGCCAACAAGAGGATCCTTGTCCAGCCTTGTTTATGTTTAAGCTTTTAATAAACCTTCTGACTCAATTCAAGTTAGTTCTCTCTTGTCAACTGTAACAACTCAGACTCGTATATCCTATGTGACGACCATTTGCCACCCAATGATTTTGGAATTCAAGATGTTGCATGTTGGGCTAGCCATAATGAGATTATACAGGGTACAACCTAGCAGATCGGTTCTAGTCATTAAGTGCATCACAGGGGTAAGTTACTATCTAGTCTAAAAGGGTCTCCCGTATGCTTAGTGGTCATCCTCGAAATGTCGATATGAGATTTACAAGTAGTGTGAAGATAGAGGCCCTAAGTAATATCAGATTGATGTACCAACCATTATCGAGTAAACAATCAAGCGAGAGTTGGATGGTTTCATGAGTCTTGCCCAAGCTAAAGCCATTGGGATACCGTTACTTATCCACTTATCCTAAATTTTAACACGTGTGCTCTTGAAGTGATGCATGATAATATAAACATGGATGCATGCTAAAGTAGTAAAGGCAATCAAATAAATCAAACAAGCACAAACGAGATAGCAATAAAAAGACAAACAACAAAGCTTAGGCCTAAAATCCCAGCGAATTTATCATTCTGTTACACCCAAACATCGCAGCAACCGATTAAAAAATTTCATGGAAAAAGAACAGATATTTGGCATCTTGTTCTTTGGGGAAAATGTCTAGTTTAAGGAGTCACCACCTAGTATTATGATTATTAGGAATCCTAACTAGTTAATAGAGATTCTATGGTACGGGACTGGTTATGCAAAAGGAAAGATGTTATCACTTATCACTCTTTTAACGTCCTACCTAAGACAGACTGCATTGCTATTTTTGTTTAAAATTGCTAAGAATTTGTTCTTGTTTTTTTTCCTATCATGTTCCTGACTCTGACATCAGTGAACAGTACCTATGAATATTTTCAACTTTGAAGATGGTAAATATTGCATAAACCCAAAAAAATATAATATTCCTAACTCTAGCATCAGTGAATAAGTTCACAAAATTTTGAATTTTTAATGAAAAGGAAACAATTTTTCTATGCCTTTTTCTTTTTGTTTACCCTTTTTATTATCTACTCTTTTTAGACAAGAATAATAAAAAAAAAGCATTGCACAATAAATTTGCATTTAACAGTAATGGTTCACAGATTTAGCATATAGCAGGAAAAAAAAACAAAACACAAAGAAAAAAAATAAAACAAGGCGCAAAGGGCCCAAAAATAAATCAACAAAGATCCCCAAATATTTCTAGAATTTTCTGATATGGAAAAGGAGGTCGTTTGGCCAGATATCAAATAGAAGGGGGATAAAATACATGGAAAATGCATAAAGGTGTGTTTTGCCAAACACACCCTTAGCAAACACGCCCTTAGCAAACACAATTTGGGCTAGGTAGGCCTAAAGCCTAAACTCGTCCCACTTTGTTTTTTACATTGGGCTGGATCTAGCTCAGCCATACGGGCTTGACCAAATCCAGCCAACCCTGGCCGATTACTAGTTCAGACCAGTAACCTGGCCGATTTTTTCTTTGCAAACGTGCATGAACTGTTCAAGCACGCTTGCTACAGTGATATTGAATTAAATAGGTAGGGGAGGGAGCGGGAAGCACTTACTTGTTTTGCAGATGGCCTTGGGACGAAGATCTTGCTCGATCGCCATTGGATGAAGCTTATGTTCTTAGTTTCCCTTTTTGCTCCCTGGCTTTTCTTGTTCTTCCTATTTTCTATCTCTCCTGGTCTCTCTCTCTCTTTCTATCTTCCTCTTCTCTGCTTTTTTTTCTTTATTCCCTCCTCTATCCTGGGTTTTTTTTTTCTAGTTTTTCTTCCTCCCCTTCATTCTCCCCTATCTTTCCGGGATTATGATCTTCATGAAGATAGGAATGTAACATTTAAACACATCAAAAACACAAAGCTTAGTCCAATAATGTTGAAAACATTACCTTTTCCCCAGTGGAGTCGCCATTCTGTCGCACGTGACCCCGCGCGGCGATTCGTCGATTTTTCATTATGTTTGCTTGATTGGTTCTTTGGGAGTTGCCACCTAGTATTTCATTGAGAGTTACTAGGAAACCCGGATTTACTGGTCGTTGTCAGAGATTTGAAATTAAGGGACTGGTTGTGGCTAAGGAAGGTATTAGCACCCCTAGCACACCCTACCTGAGGTAAGCTGCTTTGCGGTTTGATGTGATTTGAAAATTTGAAATATTAATCAAATTCTTAAGGTTTTAATAAATCAGTTATTAAATCCCAGAAAATATGTAGAAACATGTTCTTACATTTTCATGGAAAATATAACATGATTTATTAAAGCCTTAAGAATTTAATTAATATTTCAAATTTTCAAATCACATCAAACCGCAAAGCAGCTTACCTCAGGTAGGGTGTGCTAGGGGTGCTAATACCTTCCTTAGCCACAACCAGTCCCTTACTTTCGAATCTCTAACAACGACTAGTAAATCCGGGTTTCCTAGTAACCCTCAATGAAATACTAGGTGGCGACTCCTAAAAAACCAATCAAGCAAACATAATGAAAAATCACCGAATCGCCGCGCGGGGTCACGTGCGACAATCTTCATGAAGATAGGAATGTACTTTGTGTTTTAGTAGTACTCGGATGCCAACATTTTACTTTTCTTTCCTTTCTTTGCAGGCAGGTTTTCAATTCTTAGAGGAAGAAGAAGAAACAATGACTCTGAAATGACGTTGTTTTGGGTGGGAACAACCATTTTCAAATTGGCCTCAATGTTTCGATGTTTTCTAATCAAGCCTCTAGCCAAATTATAATTAGACCCTTGGATTTTGGCGCCTTTTACAAAACAGTCATTGGCTTCTAATTTAATCAATTTAGTCCTTAATTGACTCTTTAACTTTTAATTCTTTCAAAATTAACCCTGGAAAAATCAATTATACTCCCTATAGTACCCCACCTTTTTATTTTGGTCCTTAGACTTTAATTTCTTGCGATTTTGACCTAAATCAGCCCTGAATTTTAATATTTCTTCAATTAATCCCTTGATTTCATTAATTAAACTAAAATAAAGCTTAATTAAGTCCCCAAACTTATCAATTCTTCTAGTTTCTAGCAAAATTGAACCCTAAATTTACAATTTCTCGCTGGTTTATCCTCAAAAACTTTCCATTTGTGTTGTCTTGATCCAAATCTCAATTTTTCTTCATTCATTCCAATTTTTCCATTTCATTTTCTTTTTATTTTATATAAAAAAAACTTAGGTTATGACAATAATCAAATATTGGTATATAATCATGTCACTCCTCTCATTGTCAATTCCAAACTTAATAAGAATACTAAAGCTCATTGTCCATCATTTATCTCCCGATGCTCTTTTATCTCAAAATTCGATTCAAAGGAGAGGTCAAGGTTCTCTACCAATCATTAGCCTCGATATTTTCTTATTTCTATTTCACTATCTCTATAAAAGAATGACATATAACCATGTCACATATTCCATATTCATCTAAAAGATTAAAATTATCTTAACAGGGCCATAAAGCAAATCTAACTTTTCCTTTGATGGATAACCTATCTAATCATTTGAAAACATCAGAGGCTTTATTATAGATACCAATAAACATGTTTATAGTCTAATATCTTCTTTGTTTTTTGTTTTTTTTACTTTTTCCCTCAGCATCGGCTTTTAGCATTTGTTGTGTCTTTCCTCAATTAAAACCTATTTTGCCTCTCCTAGACTTCATAAGAATTTCCTACCTTTAACTTTGTCTTGCCTTTAAGTGCGAACAATTTCTACCTTTTGGATTTCTCACAGCTTTTCTCAAAGTTTTCTTATATGCCCCCTGGTTAAGGGCTTTTTTCACTTTTAACCCTTTCTCAATCATTGGGCTTCTGTTCTTAACATTTTTTTTACAATTGATTCTAATGTTTTCTTCGTCTTTCTAACCAAAAAAATCCTTCATTTGCCCCTAGTGTGGAGTGTGATCCATGTCAGGGTTTTTTTAAAAAAGAAATATTCCATCAGGCTCAAATGTGGATTGCAAGTTATATATATTTTAAGAATAGTAAAGGAAATAAACAAAGATGACTTGTAAGGAATCATGATTCATGAGTCCATAACTATCGAATCCACTACATGTCATTATGCATACTACTAAACCTTTGCTACATGATGCGTGGTTCAATTTCATGTGTGAGTTCAAAAAAGATTTGGTCATCCCATATTGTTTATCATGCTATTTTAACGAACGTCGAGTCATTTTAGCAATCAAAACACTTTTATTCTTTCAAGATTGATTAGTCTTAATTTAGCATGTTGGAGTTTGATTAAAATAATTTGTCAAAATACCCTTTGAAAAAACATCTCTTTATTTCAAGATAAAGAACAAAGCATAATTCATTGAAAGTATGTGATGCACTTATGATATATGAAAGCATATTGAAGCAAAATACAATGCTTATTCACTAGGTAATTGCATATTATCTATGCCTCATCGATATTTTGCAAGCTACTGGTTATTGCTGAAGATAAGGATGACTATATGGTAGATACCATCATTTTTCACAAACTCAATATGTCCCTTACTCACCAACTTCTGAACTTGAAAATTGATTTTTTTACAATTTTCAATCGAATGGCCTGAGACCCCACCATGATATTCACATCTCTTGTCTGTATTATACCACCTAGAAAACAGTGGTTGTGTGGGATGTGATGAAGTTGGGGCAACAAGTCCGAAATCAAACATATATACTAGTAGACAAAAGCATTTGAGTAATTGATTCTACAACGAGATCTGACTAGACAACATAACTAAGATTTCCCAACTGAGAGACATCTTTTGATTCATCTCTCATCTTTGTTTTGGAACCCATAGTAGGACCTCTAATTTTTCTCATTTTGATTGCTTAATCAATTCTTTCGGCAATCCTCATGGTATACTAAAAATATTGAGCTAGGCTTCCCATTAGATGCTCATAATAAGGGGATTGGAAGGTGTTGGTGAACAACATCATCATTTCTGTTTCTATCAGTAGAGGTTGGACATGTGTTGCCTTATATTGCCATCTTTGCGCATATACCCTCATAGACTCTTGGTTTCCCTTCTCCATGGCTATTAGGTTGGTTCTATCAAAAGTAGTTTCCAAATTGAATTTATATTGCTTTAAGAAGGCGTCTGTCAAGTCTTTCCATTTCTTGATCCTGGTATTGTCTAGTTTCATGTGCCAGCTCAAGACGGATCTTGTGAGACTATTCTGAAAAAAATAGATCAACATCTTATCATTATGGATCACTTTAGCCATCTTGTTGTAGTGTAATCGGAGATGGGTGTTCGGACATTCTAACCCGGTGTACTTGACGAAGTCAGGCACTTTAAAGTCCTTTAGCACCACAATGTTTGGCACCAAACATATCTCAGCTGCTCGTATAGGGTTATACCAATCATTCTCCTTAACTAATCTCAATCTCTCTTCTAGAGCAGACAAATTATCATGGTTTATAAGACTGGTGCACCTATTGTCAGAAGGTCTTTCCATGCTGACTTAAGCTTGAATTGGCTGGATGGGGGGAAAGAGGACAAAATGTCGCTCAGTTATTGAGTCTGCCCTAAATTTTTGAGATGTGTGAGGGATGTGGGCTGATGGTGCTTTCATGAAAGGCTGTTGCACAAACGTTCCCTTTTCATTCTTGAAACTTAACGCTTGTTTGAGCAGATTTACGAGTCTTTTCTTCATTTTCCATCTTTTCTCTCAGTCAGGCGTAGTTATGTGTAATGCATTGTATGTTAGTTATTATAGACAACCCTAGATATATAAATATAAAAGGATGGTTGCTTATTAATTGACCCTCTTATTATACTCATAAATTCTATCTAGTATACTCTTCTCAACTTCTTCCTTAAGTCCATGGCTAAGATCACTCTTCTTTATATCTTTATTTTATTGGAATATTTTGGATATTATTTCGACCCCTCTTTAAAATGCTTATCTTTGATATCAACTTGATAAACCAATCTTTAACTGCCTATTTTGTAAAATTATTAGGGACTCATGCTCTATCACCACCATTTGCATCCACCAATTAGTATGTTGGTCAGCTGACAAGTAATTCAACAGCTCTATCAAAAAGAATTTAAATTCACCAAAAACATTGGACATCGTTTTCTTTATTACTACGATTACAAAGAAAGTTTTCTAGATGTAATGTTCAAAATAATTCAACTCTTTAGTAGCATCTGATTCCATTTCTTTTCACATTCATCATTTATGTAATATTCCAAGAGAGGACATATAGCCCATGATCGAAAAAGAAACAAGGGAGAGATTCTACCCACGTTTCAACCTGTGAGCATGCATGTTAAATGTATGAGTATGTTTTTATACGATGAACTTGCCTTTCAAGGGGTGACACATGGTCGTAACTCTTGCATAATGAACAAGAATTTTGATTTTTGCCCAAACTCTACAATGAAATTTTTTTGAGTGATGGCCATTGTGTCACCCGTAAGTCCTAAGCTCAAGATGCTTCAAGAAGGGTTTGCCTTGATGCAAAATAAAGGTAGCACATACAATCTAAGAATGACTTTTATTCATTAAGTGAGCATGGTTCAGTCTCAAAAGGGTCTCAGATCTGCCTAGTGATAATCCTCATAAAGATAGTATGGAGGCGTTGCGAGGAATGGTTAAAGCACATATGCCCACCATTACCAAGCAGACACTCAGATATGAGTTGGGTGTTTCACGCATCTGAACCCTGACCGATAGTCATAGAGAAGATCGTTAATCCCCCACCTAACCTAGAACTTTGTGTGTGCTTGAAAAATTAAGACATGTGATGCATGAGACAATATTATACAATGCGTGAACAATATATAAAAAAATTAAAACATATAAGCAAATAAAAAAAATACATGCTAAAAATAAACACAAAGACTAAACAATAAAACACAATAATAAGACAAAAAGAACAAAGCTTAGTCCATAGGAACTCCCTAGTGATGTCGTCATTCTATTGCACATGTGAAAAATCATGGTGATTGTCCTTCCAGATGAGGATTATCGGGAATGATATAGGTGAAAAGGATAAGGAATTCTTATCCTTTATCAGTAAAAAAAGAGAATAAGATCGCCACCTAGTAATTTAATCATTACAAACCTTAACTTATCTTCAAGTCTGGATAAAAGGACTGATTGCGTAAAGAAAATGTATTAGCACTCTTAATACACCTTACCTAAGGTAAATTACATTATTTATTTGTCTGATATAAACTAAGGTATTATTATGATTTCTAATCGTTGGTCTGTCTAAGGTTGAAGAAAAGTCCTTCTTAGTAAGGAGATACTTATCTTATCAGGTTAAAAACCTAACTATTTTAATGACTAAACAAAAAAATAAAAGAAACTATCGTTTTATTTAAAATCAAAAATACATCATAGGTATAAGTTCATAATATCATATAATAACATAAAATAAAATAATTTTTTGGTTTTTTTGAATTTAATATCGAGAACATGTCTTTCGTAGAAGCTCATAATTCCACATATTAAAAAGAAACAAAATGTTTTTTTGTCATTTTTTGAAATATAAACCAAATTCCCATGACTTTAATAAACTAATTATTAAATCCAAAATATACATGCAAAATAAAATAAAAACAACTATTTTTTTAATGATTTTTTTAATATAAAAAAATATACAGATATAATCTGTTTTTTTTAAGACTTGGTCATATATATATATAAATAATAAAAAAGCATATTTTTATATTTTTTACAAAACATGTTATGTTTGGCTTAGATATAAAAATAAAAACAAGTTAAAAATTAAAAAAAAATATATAAAGATATGTTTATCGAACACAGTCTTATCCTAAAAAGATGTGAGCTGATTAGGCCTAAGGTGGAAGACCAGCCTGATTTAGTTTAGTTGGGCCGACTAAACGACCAACAATTTTTTTAGGATGAGCTGAGCTGAGGATACAGCGCACTTTACTCCACAGTTGCAAGAATTCCCATCTTGCATGTAAAAAAAAAGAAAGCAGGAAGGAAGGAGAAGAGGACTTGCCTGGCCAGGGGAGTGACGCTACTAGTGGTGTTCTTAGTGGCTCGAGGTGGAGGTTGGCGTGGCTGAGAAGGAGATCCATGCTGGTCACGGTGGCTGCTGCTCAAGTTGCTGAAATCAGTGTTGCCACTGTTGAGAAGAGAAGGTTGCTGCTGGAAGTGCAAGG
>Ga0325401_1005226_pt1 | contig 12386 bp, 15 predicted proteins | sample PopdelMetagenome_FD_205666 | JGI IMG/M metagenome (GOLD analysis project Ga0325401, IMG submission 205666) | Populus deltoides microbial communities from Bellville, Georgia, United States - Xylem-PdKOR-R2 | ecosystem: Host-associated > Plants > Phyllosphere > Stem > Wood/Secondary xylem | place...
CGAGCTCGCTCAGCGCGTCCTGCAGCCGTTCGGTGTCGGCGATCGCGACCTCGGCCGGCGGATGCATGGCGTCGTAGGCGGCGGACAGCAACCCAATCGCGATCCCGGCGGCGCCCGCCTTCGCGGCGAACCGCCCGAACGACCCAAGCCCCCGGTCGGCCAGGATGCCGGCATCGCCCAGCCCGCGCAGTGCCTCTCGAGCCTCTGCCACACGGGGAATCAGCGACCCGATAACACCCAGCGCGAGCGTGCCCGCGCCGGCCATGCCCAGGATGCCCGTGGCAGCCCCCTGAATGGGCCCAGGGAGCTCCGAGAAGGTATCGACGGCGCCGGTGGCAGCCTGGACCATCAGGCGCAGCACGTCGTTCGCCGACGAACCCGACTGGATCAGTGCGGTCTCCAGCGCGCCACCCAGTCGTTCGACGTCCCCAGCGAGGTTGTCAGTCAGCTTCGCGGCCTGCTCGGCTGCATAGCCCGCGTCGTTGACCTGGCGCCGCCACTTGTCCACGCCGGACGAGCCAGCCTCGTAGAGCGCCGTCGCAGCTCGCACCGCGTCCGACCCGAAGATGGTCTGCAGGGTCGCGTTGCGCTGCTCCTGCGACATCCCCGACAGGGCACCTTGCAGGTTGCCCGCGTACTCCGACAGGCCGATGAAGTTGCCCTGAGCGTCGTACGCGCTGATCCCGAGATCCTGCATCAGCGTTGCGGCCTCACCCGAGCGCGGATTGAGGCTCTGCAGCATGGTCTTAAAGCTGGTCCCGGCGTCGGACCCGATCAGCCCGTTCGAGGCGAACAAGGCCAGCGCGCCGGCCGTGTCCTCGACCGAGAGGCCGGTGTTCTTGGCGACCAGCGCCGACTGGTTGAGCGCCGCCGACAGGTCACCCACCGAGCCCTGCGCCTTGCCCGCGCCGGCGGCGAGGAGGTCGGCGACGTGGGACATCTGCGAGCCCGACAGCCCGAACACGCTCAGCGCCGTGGCGGCGATCTCAGCAGCGTCAGCGACGCTCAGCTGACCGGCGGCGGCGAGGTCGAGGGCGCCAGCGAGACCACCTCGCAGGATGTCTGCGGTCGATACGCCCGCCTTCGACAGCTCCGTGATGCCCTCAGCGGCCTCCGTAGCGGAGTAGGCGGTCTGCGCGCCCGCCTCGAGCGCAGCATCGCGAAGCGACAAGAGCTGGGAACTGGAGGCCATCGACGCGGCGCCAGCCGCCGACATGGCCTGGTCGAAGCGAGCTGCGGCGTAGGCGGCTGCGCCGAACGCCAGCAACATGCCGGCGCCGACCATGCTGGTCGTGTTCGCGACCTTGGTGAGGTTGTCCCGCACGTTGCCGGCATCAGAGTTGACTCGATCAACCATCGTGCGGAACTGACCGCGCACGCTGTTCGCGGCGGTGGCCTGGACGGCTGACGCCTCGACTGCGGCTGCCGATGCGCGAGCGTGTGCGGCCGCCTGCATCTGTGCGGAAACGGTTGCCGACTCGGCAGCCCGCGAGTTCGCGGCGGCGACCTGCCGCGATGCCGCAGACTGCTCGGTCGCTCCGGTCTCAGCCGCTATCGCCGCTCGGATGCTTGAGTTCGAAGCGGCGTTCGCTGCCGCCACCGACGCGCTTGATGCACGAGCCTGTGCCGCGTCAAGCTTGGCGAGCGACGCGTCGACGGTCTGCGCGTATGCCCTGACCGATGTGGCGACCTTGGCCAGCACCGGGGACAGCTGGTCGCGCCCAACGAGGATTGTTTCGAGAACCCTAGCCATCAGCGGTCACCCGCCCGACAGGGTGCGACTGGCAGCCAACCGCGTCGCGCAACGGCCAGCTGCCAGCCAGAACGGGGGGCGGACCTCACCATCCGCGAACCGACACAATCGTGCCCGTCAGCGCCGGAGCCGGCATGTACGTCGAGAGCGGACGATCAACGCCCAACTCGACATCCTCGGCCTGAGCGCGTCGAGCGGCGGCCTCATCCGCCAGGGCCTGCGCAGCGTCATCCAGGACCGCGCTCTGGGGCACCAGCCACGACGTGGCGCCCTCCGGCGGGCCGACCCACGCGTAGTCCACCCCCTCAAGCTCGCTCAGCTGGGAGAGCAGCACCTGCAGCTTGCGGGCGTGCTCATCGCGCTCCCGAATTGCAACGTCTGCACGCTGCTGTACCTCAAGACCCTGCGCCCGCACGACCGCCGCCCGGGCACCGAACAGCTTCCGGTCGGCAGACTCCGCGGCCGACAGTGCGCCGGCAATCAAGATGCGCAAGTCCTCTGCCTTGGCGTGCAGCTCCCGCGGATCAGCCCCGCCGAGCACGCTGTCGCCATGACTGCTGGTGAGAGCGTTAAGGTCCGCGCTCTTGACTGCGGCCTCCGACCGCCACCGCTCAGCGGCCTCCTCAAGCCGTACGACCTCCGCCTCAGCGTCCGCGACCGAACTCCCGCGGCGCGCCATCAGGCCTGACCCGACCCGTTCGACGCCACAGTGGCAGCCGGGTCAACAGTCGCACCGCCCACTACGTGCCTGACGCGATATTCGATGTCGTCCTCGTCGAACGAACCAGCGAAGGCGTCCAGGGCGTCGCCACCAGGACGGGAACCGGCGTCGTTCTTCAGTCGCAGGTCCGGCTCCTCATGTCCGCGAAGGAACGCGACGGCCAGCGCCGGGCGCCGCTCCTGAGGGGAGGGCAGCAGGTACCAGGTGGTGTTGGCGTTGGCGCCCTTGTCGAGGACGGTCAGCCAGGGGTTGACGACCAGCTTGACGCGGCCGGCCAGGTAGTTGCCGGTGACGGTGGTTCGACCGTTCTCGGTGACGCGGAGCTCGGTGGCCGACAGGATCATGCGTGCGGGAATCTCCAGAGCCGGCGGAACGGTCAGCACGCTGGAGTTGACGATGATCGGGTTGCCCTGCGGGTCGGTCCGGCCGGTGGTGGCCGTCAGGCCGGCGGTGAGCGCCTCGACGGAAAGGGCAGGGTTGCCGGGCAGCAGGTTCCTGGAGCCGGCGTTAAAGAAGGCAGGGTTCGGGCCGTCCCCGTCGGTCAGAAGGCCCGTTGCGGTGTGGTCCTCGGTGTCCCTAGCGGACTGCGCGAGCTGCGGCGGTAGCGCGGCCAGCTCTTCAAGGTCGTCGTTGATGAGCGACTCCCACGACAGAGCGAACCGGGCGCCGAACTTCTCGACGGAGATGGGGTACTCCCCGTGCTCGATGGCTCGGGCCGGGTAGGGGGTCAACTCGGGCACTCGCGGCAGCACAGCCCTACCACCGAGCAGGTCCACGAGGGTCTTGGGCCTGAAGTCCTTCACGGTGGTGCGGAACGCGAAATCCTGCCAGACCTGCGGAGCGGCCTCATAGGCGGCCAGCAGCTCGGCCCGCAGGGCATCACCCACCGCGGATCGGTATAGATCCGACGTCGACAGCGCCTCGCGCAGCTCCAGGTGCGCCCGGTGATCACCGGTGAACGCGCGCTTGAGCAGGTCAGTAGCCTTCTCGGTCGCCTTCACCCGGGCCTCGGTGAGCTTCGTCGAGACCCCGAACATCTCGCGGGCCTTGTCGATCGCGTCCCCGGTGATCGGGCCTGCCTCGCTGATCGCGTTGGTCATGTCTGCGCCTCTCAGATCCGGGCCAGAGCGACGGTCAGATCGCCGCTGCCCGAGCCCTTCGTGCCGAGGGAGTAGCCAAACAGGGTGTTGCTGGTCGACGTAGTGGTCAGGGCGTTCGCCGAGGTGATGTAGATGGGGAGGCCGTAGCCGCCCACCGCTCCAGTGACGGTGACCTTGTGCGCGCCCTTGCGGACGACGGACGCGAACCCGGCGGGGTTGCCGCCCTCCCCTTCCTTCGTCTGCGTCACGCCGACCAGCGACCCGATGAGGACCGGCGCCCCGGAGGCGGTACCGCTGGACACCGGCAGAGATAGGAAGTCGGCGTCCCTGAACACCTCATTGCGGGCCATCAGGCAGCACTCCCGGACTTGAAGATCTCGAGGGAACCCCGGTCGATCTCCCACCCGTGGGGGCCGAGCGAAGCGATCAGCTTCTCTTCGCGGCAGTACTTCCGGACCATCACTGCACTCACATCGAGCTCCCTTGCTACCTCCGCCACCGTGGCGCGTTGACTCAAGCCTGCCGCCGGTTTCGGCAGTCGCGGTTTCGCGGTTTCGCTGTCCGAAACCCGCAGCTCCCGGTACTCATCTCCCTTCGCCGACAGGTTCTGGAGAGTCGTCATTACGCGCCGGAACTCATCGGGCGACAGGTGCCTACGGGCTCCGTCCAACCACGCCATGAACACGTTGTCGCGCTTCAAGTAGGTCGAGAACACCCATGCCTCGACCCCGCCAACCGGGACTGCCCACGACGACCGCTCCGCCATCTCAGATTGCCCGCAAGACGGACTCGCTCAACGGCGGACGAGGCAGGTCACAGATCGCGGCCACGGCCTGCATGTGCACGCAACCGCCCCCGTGAGGGCACGTACACGACCAGCGACCGTCCTCGAACTCGACCACCGTGCGCCCCGCGGCTGGGCACATGACGTCAGCGCAGAGGTGATCCGAACCCAAGCTGCGAACAGTCACCCGCGCCTCATTCAGCAACGCACGCGCCTTGCGCGTCATCGGGCGGCGGCTCACCACGGCGACACCTCGTAGCCGGCCTCGTCGTCCTCGTCCTCGAACACCATCGACGGATGCGGCGGCAGCTCATTGCCCCCCAGCTGCAGCACCGCCAGACACAGCGCCATCGCCAGGTCGTCATGCCCCACCCGGTCCGGCACCGCAATCCGCGACGCCCCCGACTCCGTCCGCTCGATCTCCAACGCCGCCAGCTGCCGCAACAACCCTGGATGCGCCGGCAACTCAATCCGGTCCTGCTGCATCAGCAGCTGCAACAACCCGTAGCCGTTCTCCTTCAACCGGGCCGTCGTCTGCACCGGCACCACCACGAACCGCCCATGCCAACCCAACCGCTGCGCCAACATCGTCGACGGATAGTCCCCAACCCCGTTCGTCTCCGCCGCCAACGCAGCGAACGGGAACCGACAACCCACCTCGACGAGCCGATCGATCCAGCCGTCGTACGACAGGCCGAAGTGCTCCTCGAGCCACATGACCCGATACCGGGCCCGCCCACGCTCATCGACCGGCTCAGGAGCCCGCGAGATCACCGCCAGCGTGTTCGCGTCATGTCGAGCGCCCCAGTCGACGCCGCCCACCACGTTCACCAGGCCGCCGGCGTACTCATCCGGGGACACCAGGTCGAACACCTTAGTGGCGGCCTCCAGCTCCACCGACGTGAAGAACGCCCCCACATCGTCCGTCCACTCCGCCAGGAACTCCCGAGCGAAGTAGTGCGGCGCCTCCCGCTCCCGGATCTGCTCCAGCAGCGCGGCATCCACCATCGGCGACACCGAAGACGGCCAATGCCACGACGCCACATGCTCATCCGGGGCCGTCATCCCCCGCTGCCACAGCTGACGGAAAAAGTGCTGAGGCCCACCCCACGGCGTCGACGTCAGGATCACCTTCGACCCCGGCCGGGCGATGATCGCCGGCTCAGCAGCACGCCAGATGTCATCGTCGATGAACCCCGCCTCGTCCACGATCAGCAGATCGACGGGCCACCCTCGGATCTGGCGTTGCGACGCTGGCACCGAGCGGATGACGCTCCCGTTCGACAGCGTCAGCGCCGTCTTTGACTCGTCGAGCACCGACCCCCGCAGCAGCGGAGAGGCATTCGCGAGCGCCGCGCAGTCCTCCAGCAGTCGCCGAGACGCGACCTCGCCCGCGCTGATCAGCAGGACGGTGTAGTCCCGGTGAGTGGCTGCAGCGTGCAGGGCAATGACCGCCAAGCCGCGGGACTTGCCGACCTGCCGGCCAGCGCACACCACCCGGTATCGAGCCGGGGACCGGGCCACGTCGAGCTGATGCTGCCACAGGGGACCGCCGAGCAGCTGATCGGCGAACGCTCCAGCGTCCAGTGCAGGGGAGAGCTCACTCACCGTCGATCACCCGAGCACCCGTCGCCCGCTCGTGCTGCTCCCGCATCCGAGTCAGGTCCGCCACCGCATCCGCAGCACCAGCAGAGGCCAGGTCCCGGCCTAGCTTGGCTCGAGACAGCGGATCCAGACCGAGGCGGGCGCGCTGTGTGGTCGCCCTCGACTCTGCGCGGTGCAGCAGCAGGTATGCCGAGCGCACCCGGTCCGCATCCAGGTCCCCGATGCCGTCGCTCGTCTCTTCGGCCGCCTTCTCCAGGTACTCCGTAAGCAGCTGCACCTGGGCCTCTGCCCGCGCCCACGCCCACAGGGCCGGACCGTGCACCGGCGCCAACCAGGTCACCGCAGGGTCAGCCCGCACGAGATCGACGTAGGTCCGCGCCAGTGGATCCACTCGCCGGGGCGAGAACGCGCCGTGCTTCTCGGCGACCGTGTTGCCCTGCTGGAACGGCGCTCGCTGGCCAGGGAATGCGGGCGTCCAATCCGTCGCGGGGGTCATGCGAGCACCAGGCGAGTACCGCGACTACCGCGCCCATCCCCCACGCGCGCACGTGACGGCCGCCCGAAACGCCCGATATGCGTTACCGGCGCCGACGCAGGCGAGCTGATCGCTGCCGCCGGCGTATTACGCCGGGGGGCGTTCGACGACCCGGACTGTGCGACCACACCGCGACCACGAGGGGTATCCGTGCAGCTCAAGCGGTGCGCCTGCGGATACCTAATCCGCAGGCGACATGACGAGGGCAGCCAGCAGAAGGGGGTGCGCAGTGTGCAGACCCTACGCGTGCGCGGCGTTCCAGCACATCGACCGGTGACCGCCGCTCGACCGTCGGCAAGGTGCTCATGGGGCGTTCCCCGTTCCCCGTTCCCTAAAGAGAGGGGAACGGGGTAACGGGTGCACCGGCTGTTCCCAGGGAACGCTGGGGAACGGGTGGGGAACGGGGGAACGGTCATGGTTGTCAGACCTCCGGGGGGTAAGGCTTGATCAGCTCGTGGGGGGTCTTCTCGCTCACGTAGCCGTCGAGGATGAGGAACTGCAGGGCTTGGACGCCGCTGTCTCGTTTGCCGCCGACGCCGGTGAGGATCAGCCGCTGTGACAGGGGCTTGCCCTGGTCGGCGAGGAATCGAGCGATCTTGGTCATGCGCTCGACGGGGCGGAAGTTGTCGGTCTTCTCGACGGCCGGCGGCGCCAGTTCGACGGCGGCGACTTTCTCGGAGTGCGAGGTGACGACGAGGTCGGCGAACCAGTGGAGGCCGGAGGTGTGGGGCAGGGCGTGGCGGCGTAGCTGGCCGGGGCGGTCTTTGGCGATGCGGATGGTGGAGCGGCCGGTGACTCCGATGCCGAACGGGTGTCGGTTCTCGAGGAGGTAGGCGGCGCCGTTGACGCCGTTGAGCTTGTGGACGCCGCCGATGGCGTACCTGCCGCGCTGGTCCTGGGTTTTGACTACGTGGTCGAGGGCGACGACGGCGGGTCCGCGGTCGGCGATCCAGCGGGGCAGGAGCTGGCCGAAGCGGGCGACGTCGGTGTTGTCCTTCATCTCCAGCCCGTGGAGGCTCATGGCCTCGGTTACGCCGTCGAGGACGGTGAGGGTGGGCTTGGTGTCGCTCAGGGCCTGCTGGAGATCGTCGCGGTTGCCGAGGGCGTCGACGGAGTCCTCGGGGCGCATGTAGATGAACCGGTCGCGGATGGCGGCTGTGTCGGCGCCGAGGGTGAGGAGGCGGCCGACGACGCCTCCTTCGTCGTCTTCGAAGTCGAGGTAGAGGACGGCGTTGCCGGCGTCGAGCTCATGGTGGGCGGCGGCGAGCGCCATCCAGGTCTTTCCGCCCTCGGATTCGCTGGCGACGGTGTGCATCCGGCCGGGGTAGAACAGCCCGCGGCCGTCGTCGCGAGCTCCGACGGTGGCTTGGGCGGTTTCGTGGCGTCCGCTGAGGACGTCGTCGAGGTCGACGGGTGTCCAGGTTCGTCGCGCTTGGACGAGGGTGGGGCGCTCGTCGGGCGGGTGCTCGGGCGGGGGATCGAATGCCCAGGGGTCCTCTGCGGCGCTCACGGGGTGTCCTCCGGGTCGCCGTAGCCGGCCGCCCGGACGAGTGCGGTGAAGTCCTGTAGGCGGACGATGACGGGCCAGTCTTCGACGCTCTGGGGGCCCTGTCCATTGCAGCGGAGCAGAACGAAGGGCAGGTCGCCGGCTGCTGCTGCGACGGCCTGGCGGACCCAGGCGAGCGGGTTGAACCCGGCTCGCGCCTTGACCTCGGGGGCGAGGCCGATGAGGTTGAGGAGGTCGCGCCCGGGACGCCCTGCGCCTGCGTCGGTGGCGTAGGGGAAGCCGTGGTCGCGGAACCAGGCGGCGGCAATGGCCTGGGTGGCCATGCCCCGCCGCTTCCGGTGTGGGGTGGTCATGCGACGGCGGCCAGCTTCCTAGGCGTGGTGAGGGCGAGGTGGCGGCTGCGGACGGCGTCGACGGCGTCCTGTTCGCTGGCGGTGAGTCGCTCTAGCTCGTCGGGGTCGGCGTGGCCGGCGACCTGGGCGAGGCGGGTGGCCATCTCGACGGTTCGGCGGCGCCATGCCTGTTCGAGGGCCTGGGCTGCGTACCAGCGGGCTGAGGCCGGGTTGTTCATGGCGCGGTGGTCGATGAGGCGGCACAGGGTCCTCGTGAGTGCGCGAATCTGGTTCTCGCCTTCGGCGTACCGCTCGTTCATGGCGTGCGCGAGGACCGCGGCCGGGTCGGGTCGAATGCCGGCGTCGGTCAGCTCGACCACGAGACGGTGGACGAGCTGGAGCTTGGGCGAGGAGATGTCGTCCTCGCGGACGAGTTCAGCGAGCTCGCTGGCTGCGTTCGCGCCGTGAGCCAGCACGGCGGCCAGGTACGCCTCTTCAGCCGTGTGGACCGGCGCGTTCACGCGGCGTCGTCCTCGATGAGGATGTTGCGGCGGTCTTTCTCGGCTAGGGCCAGCAGGGCCGGCATGTCGCGGATGGGCACCATCCAGCACTTGGTGAGGTGGTCCCACTGGCGGAGCTTGACGCCGCATCTGTTGAGAAGGCTGGTCACCTTTTGGCCGTGCAGGCGGACTGTGCCGCGGTGCACCTCGAAGATCAGGGTCGTGCGGTCCTGGTCGAGGCTGTCTCTCGACAGTTCTGTCATCATGGGTCTGGCTCCAGCTGGTATCTGGGGTCTGGTGGTGGGGCGGCGGCCGGGTCTGTGGCGGACCCGGCGCCTCCTGATCACGACGCGATGCGTACGACGCTCGCGGCCGGGGTGTCAGCCGCTGCGGGCTGGCTGCTGCTGATCCCGAGCAGCTCGAGCAGGGCGGCGCTGGGCACGCGGTAGCGCGTTCCGAGGCGGAGCACCTTGACGGGCATCTCGCCGGATCGAGCAAGCTGGTAAGCCGTCGTCCGCCCGATGCCGAGTGCTCTCGCGGCGGTGACAAGGTCGACGGTCGCCGGGAGGGCGAGTAGCTCGGCCCGGTTCACGCCGGGACCTGGGCGGTTGGGGTGGACGCCCGAGCGTTCAGCCATGCCGTCACGTCATCCGGGTCGTAGCGGCAGTAGCGCCCGACGGTGAAGTACCGGGGGCCCGTGCCCTTCGAGTTCAGCTGGTACAGCGTTGACGTCGGCAGTCCCAGGAACGCCGCCGTCTGCTGCGTACTCCAGAGCCGCTTACCTTGTCGCATCGACAACCCCCTCGGTCAGATCGACTTGCAGGGATGACATTCCACTCTCTCTTGACGTTTGTCAATGAGACGGGCTAAGTTGTCGATATGACCAAGTCCGTTAGCGACGTCGCCGGCGCCCAGATCCGTCGCCTGCGAGACCAGCGCGGGTGGTCAGCACGCCGCCTTGCCGAGGAATGCGCGATGCTGGGGGCGACCCAGCTGACCCCTGCTGTGATCGCCAACATCGAGACCGGTCGTCGAGACGACCGGGGGCGCCGCCGCCGCGAGATCACGATCGACGAACTGTTGGTCTTCGCCTACGCGCTTGCAGCCCCGCTGCCGGTCCTGCTGCTCCCCGTCGGCGACGAGGACGCCGCCAACATCACGCCGAACACACAAGTCTCGATCGAAGCCGCGCTGCGCTGGGTCCTGACAGACGCACCTCCGCCCACACCGGATGGCCGCGTGCGGGACAGCGAATGGTGGGACGTAGCGGCGGCCGACGTGAACCTTTGGAAAACCCTGTGGCGCCTGCTGGAAGAACTCGACGACCTTCGCAGCGACCTTGTTCGCGCCAGCTCACACGGCCGCATCGACGACCCCGCGATGCTGGAACAGGTTGAGCGGTTCCAGAAGAATCAGAGGGACGCCATCGAGTCCGAGCAGAGACAAACGCTGTCGAAGATCGCGGATCAGCTCGCATTGATGCGAGACCGGCACCTCAGCCCGCCGGCAATAGGTACGCGCCTTGGGGAGGACATGGATCGCCTGGGAGTGCGTCGCCCGGGTCACGAGGACCCGCGATGAGCAACGACCGCCGTGGCCGGGTGTACCGCCGTTGCTCCTGCCGGGATGTCACCGGCAAACAGCTAGGGATGAGCTGCCCACGCCTCACGGCGGACGGGAAGCACGGCGTCTGGTACTTCGCCGTCGACATGCCCGCCGGCGCCGGCAAGCGCAAGACCATGCGCCGCGGTGGCTTCCCCACGAAGAACGCCGCCAGCCGAGCTCTGGCGGACGTGGCCAGCCGAGCGGCTCAGGGTGTCCGGGTAGATGATCGCGAGACCGTGGCTGCGTTCCTGGCCCGCTGGTTAGTGGTCAAGGCGGGCGACTCCAAGGCCACGACCGTGCGGTCCTACCGGGCCCACGTAGACAACGTCATCGTCCCGGCCATCGGGCACCTGCCGATCGAGCGCCTCCGCGCCGAGCACGTTGAGCAGTTGCTGGTGAATGCCCAGGTCGACGGCCGAGGGCCTGTCACCGTGCGACGCATCCACGCCACCCTGCGGTCGGCGCTGACCTACGGCGTCAAGACGCGTCGCCTGCCGTTCAACGTCGCCAGCAACGTCACACCCCCGAATGGCGCGCGGCCCGAGGTGCAGCCGTGGTCGGCGAAGGAGCTCGCCACGTTCTTGGCGCACGTGGAGACCGACCGCCTTGGCCCGCTATTCGAGGTCATCGCCGCCTGCGGGCTGCGTCGCGGGGAAGCTCTGGGCCTCCGCTGGTCCGACCTGGACATGGCCAACCACACCGCGCGCATTCGTCAGACGGTCGTCGACGTCGGGGGCCGGCTCGAGTTTTCCACTCCCAAGACCAAGTCGTCCGAGGCCACGGTCCCGCTGACACAGCGCGCGATGCACGCCCTACTGCAGTGGCGCCTCGGTCAGGACATCGACAAGCAGTCGTGGGGCAACGCGTACGAAGACCACGACCTGATCTTCGCCCGCGAGAACGGGCAACCGCTGCGGCCGGAGTACGTGACCCGCCGGTTCGTGGCGCTGTCTAAGGCTGCCGGGCTCCGTCAGGTCCGTCTGCATGACCTGCGGCACGGTGCCGCGTCCCTCATGCTCGCCGCCGGCGTTCCGATGGCCATCGTGTCCAAGATGCTTCGACACTCCTCGATCGGCATCACTGTCGACACCTACGGCCACCTCTCGGAAGAGACCGCGCGCACCGCGTCCGACGCGATCGGCGCCCTCCTGGACGCCGCCTTCGATGAGGCTGCGAACCCAGCGGGCGACCACACTGCGACCACAGAGGACGAGAGGGTGTCCATCTCCGTGGACACCCCTCCGGCCCTACAGGGGAACGTGCAGGTCAAGCGCGGTGGGCCCCGTGGGGATCGAACCCACAACCCGCGGATTAAAAGTCCGCTGCTCTGCCAGTTGAGCTAGAGGCCCGCAGCCCGCGGGCCGCCCGTCGAGCCTACGGGGCTGCCGCCTGCACGGTCGGCGCCCGCGGGGACCCGCCACGGGACGTCGGGCCGGGGCACGATGACCGGGTGATCCTGCCGCCGGTGCGCGACCCCGTGATGGTGACCGTGCGCCGCGGCGGCACCCTGACCGACGAGCACCACCGACTCCTCGCCCTGTGGGCCGCCAGCTGCGCCGAGCACGTGCTGCCGCTGTTCGAGGCCGAGCGCCCCGACGACCCCCGCCCCCGCGGAGCGGTCGAGGCCACCCGGGCGTGGACCCGCGGCGAGCTGGCGATGATGGCCACCCGGGCGCACGGCGGCCACGCGATGGGTGCCGCCCGCGACCTGCGCGGGGCTGCCCGGCACGCCGCCTACGCAGCCGGGCAGGCCGCCTGCGTCGCGCACGTCGCCGAGCACGACCTGGGCGCCGCGGCGTACGCCATCAAGGCCGTGCGCGCCGCCGAGGACGACGCCGCCGGACGGCGGGAGCGCGACTGGCAACGCGACCAGCTGCCCGACGCCGTCCGCGACCTCGTGCTCGACGACCAGCAGCGCCGCAACGCGATCTGCTGGTCGGTGTT
>Ga0325401_1005230_pt1 | contig 12383 bp, 10 predicted proteins | sample PopdelMetagenome_FD_205666 | JGI IMG/M metagenome (GOLD analysis project Ga0325401, IMG submission 205666) | Populus deltoides microbial communities from Bellville, Georgia, United States - Xylem-PdKOR-R2 | ecosystem: Host-associated > Plants > Phyllosphere > Stem > Wood/Secondary xylem | place...
ATTGCATTAAAGAAACTAACTGTATTCAAGCCGTCAAGATATATAAACTATCTACAAAGCAATTTCTATAAAGTATAAATATGTTTTTAATCATTCAGTAGGTAGTCTAGTGGTAAGAGTTTAGGACTAAAAAGCTTGTTTATCTTGTGGTTTCAAGTTCGAATCTTGTAGTTGTTAATATGATGGTTACTGGAGGATTACATGGTCATTAACTTCAGGACCCGTGAAATTAGTTGAGGTATATACAAGCTGACCCGAACATCCATATATATATATATATATATTTTTCACATGGCCACATCCAGTTTGCCCAGCAACTCCCGGAGAAAACGTATCTTCTTAATTATTTATTTAATGATAAATAATTAATCATTTAATAATGGAGATGAGCACTCGAGCAGCTCCCTTCTCCGGCTCTCAGTGTTTTTTTTTTTAAGATATAGTTATGTTTTATCCATGATTAAGTAAATTAATCAAATAATTGAATTAATTAAAAAATATATAAAATTAATAAAAGAAACAAAATGAGATATTCAAATAACTTGTATATTTACATTTTCTGCACTTAGATTTATTTAATTAGTTATTTGTAATGACCCATTATTTTATAGACTTCTCACATGATATAGTCATGATTTAGCATCATTTGTTTTTTTGTGAAAGAATCCTTCACTCCATCACCTTATGTTGTCCAGTTAATTTATTTTATTCTTCTAGCAGGCAATACATTTTTTAGGAAATCTTGGCAGCATTTACTTCCAATATTAGTCTTTTCCATCATTCTATAGTTTCCTATAATATACATTTGCATCTCAACACATCTCTTTGATAATTATCATCATAATTACCATTAGTATATACTAGGAATCACAATTTATAGTATATTACACATCATGTAAACACAACCTTTTAAATTAAGATAATAAAATTGACATGCATACATCATAATTACATAGATACATGAATAATATAAAAAGGATCACTTAAAATTTTATGCTGAGTTCCAAATATAAGGTAAAAGAATATTATAACTTCAATAAATTTTTAAGATATCCAAAATTATTTGATACTTAGCTAATTCCTATTACAAAATGGTACAAACAAAATAGATAAGTTTAAGGATGATTGGTTGTGCGATTAGCACCTGTAACAATTAGTAATTATACAAGATACTACCATTATAGTAATTAATTACACAAGAAACAATGATCATCATTAATTTGATTGATTTTTTACACATTTACATGATTATGAAATATTGTGGATCATTACCCATTCATTCATCATTCAATATAATGAATTTGTTTGATTGTCGATGCTTAGATAATTTATTGTCCCCTTGCTCCTATTCCTTAGTCATCAACTTTACGACGACTAAGCATCATTTTCTATTATATCCTTAATTACCCTTCTTCTAGTATTCAGTATCCCATTTATATTATATCATTAGTTACTAAAATATTATGGTGACTAAATATCAAGATCATACTATAACCTTAACCATTGTTACTAGTGTTACTAAGTATCATATTGATATAACCTTAGTCACCCACATATCGGTTACTAAGTATCTTGAGAACATATCCTTAGTCACCCACATCTCACTAAGTATCGTGAGAACATATCCTTAGCCACCAACATCATGGTCACTAAGTATCATATCATTATATTCTTAATCACTGACATTTTGGTTACTAAGTATCATCTCACACATCCTTAGTCATCGACATTTTGGTTACTAAGTATCATCTTAACATATTCTTAATCACTAACATTTCGGTTACTAAGTATCATCTCACACATCCTTAGTCATTGACATTTCAATTACTAAGCATCATCTCAACACATCCATAGTCACCGACATTTCGGTTACTAAGTGTCATCCTTTATTTTTCATCTTACATGTAACATCCTTTAATTCCATAACAAAGGTTGTGTATTGAACAATATTACATCTATTCAAAATCAATATACTGTAGAAAGGAAACTTGGTAAATTAGTAGGTTATGAGAAATCTCAACAGTTTGAAAATTCTAACAAAACAAAACTGAAAAATCATTGGGTAGTTAAGAAAAAGACAATATATCTAGTAGCTCATACAATATTGAAAACAATGAATAATAATTTATGGTACTTATATAGTGGTTGTTCTAGACATATGTCGGGAGATAAAGGTTGGTTCAAAAATTTTGAATTCTTGAGTGGAGGATCAGTGACCTTTAGATAAAAGCATGACTATTATAGAAGGTAAGGGTAGTATTGATATTCCTGTCTTACCTACTTTTCATAATGTTTTGTTTGTAAATGGTCTTAAAGCTAACCTACGAAGTATAAGTCAATTTCATAATAAGAATCATAATGTGCATTTTTCTAAAGATGAATGCAACATGTACAACTATGTAGGCAAATACATCATAAAAGGTACCAAAACCTTAGACAACTACTATGAAGTTTCAACCTTGACCACCTTTGATTATCATAAGGTAACACTAGATGATACTGATAATTGACATTAACACCTTGGTCAAATGATTTTAGAGACTTGTCAAAGATCTCTAAAAGGGAAGCAACATGTGGTCTATCAAATCTATAAACAGTTAGGAAGATGGTGTATGAAGCATGTCAGGAAAAAAAATAAACTAAGGTTTAATATAAGAAAGCTATTGACATTCTAACCTCAAGATCCATTGAATTATTATATATGGACCAATAGGTCGAACTCAAACTAAGAGTCTTTGTGGAAAGAAGTATATCATAATAATTGTGGATGACTATTCAAGATATACTTGGGCTATTTTGTTAAGATAAAAGTTAGAATCTTTTGATCTTACAAGGAAACTATTTAGAATACTACAAAAAAAAAAATCTTTTCCATCTATAAAATTTACCGTGACCATGATAAATCATTTAAAAATAATAATTTCTCATTTATTTGTGATGAACAGGGTATACATCAAGAATTCTTTGCACTTATCACTCCTCAACATAATGGTATAGTTGAGAAAAAGAATAGAGTTATACAAGAAATGGCTCGAACTATGTTGAATAGTAAGAAAGTTGTATTGTACTTTTAGGAAGAAATTGTTAACACTATTATACACATTTTGAACCATGTTGTGTTTAGACCTAGAACAAAACTCACTTCTTATGAGTTGTTGAACAATAAGAAACCCATGATTGAATACTTTAGAGTGTTTGGAAGTTCTTACTGTATTTTGAGAGATCAAGAAAACTTACATAAGTTTGATAGCAAATATGATAAATGAGTCTTTCTTGCATACTCATCACATAGCAAAGCCTACAAAGTCTACAACTTATGAACTCAAACTGTTATGAAATCAATCAATGTGATTGTTGATGACAATCTGAAGGAATTTTTCAAGAAAGATCCCGATAACATCATTGACATAACTAAATAAACCTTATCAAAACATGATAAAAAAAACATATAAGAGAGTTCTCCACACATTTCTAAATAGTCATGAGAGAAAAAAAATCTTTCTCAAGGATAAAACACAATCATCCTAAAGAGAACATTATTGAAAAATTAGATGAAGGTATGAGTTTAAGAAAAAGATTTATCAATCAAGTTTTATATATGTGTTATTTGTCGTAGATTGAACCTAAAAAGGTTAAATATGCCCTACAAGATGAAAGTTTGATCAATATCATGCATAAAACACTAAATCAGTTCACAAAAAATAATGTATGAGAACTTGCTCCATGTCTTGATAGTCATAACATAATTGGAACCAAGTGGATCTTTAAGAACAAGTTAGACGAGCATGGAATGGATTGATTTTGATGAAATATTTGCACTAATAGCTTATTTGGAATCTGTTTGCATACTACTTGCAATTGCTAATCACTTGAATTTTAAATTGTATTAGATGGATGTGAAGAGTGCATTCCTAACTGAAATTCTACAGGAAGAAATTTACATAAAACAATCCAAAGGTTTCACTAATCATTTGTTTCCTAATCATATGTACATGTTTAAGAAAGCCTTCCATGGTCTTGTACATGTACCACGAGCATGGTACGAATAGTTAACAAAATATATATTAGATAACAGTTTCAAAAAAAGACAAGCTGATAGGACTCTTTTCATAAGAAAACTTGATAGACATCTACTCATTGCTCAAATTTATGTTGATTACATTACGTTTGAAGCTACTTTTGATTCACTTTCTCATAAGTTTGCTAAAGAAATGAAATTTAAATTTGAAATGAGTATGATTTGTAAGTTAAACTCTTCACTGGCATACAAATTAAGCAAAGTGAAAATGTAATTTTTAGTTCTCAATTTAAGTAGGTTAGAGATATGGTTAAAAAGTTTAACATAGAAGGAAATAGTCATACTTGTACACTTATGAGCATATCTGTTAAAATCAGCTCAGATTCTACGGATAAATATCTTGATACTATACTTTTATATAAACATGATAGAAAGTCAACTTTACATTATTGCTAGTAGACCTCACATTTCTTTTAGTGTGAATGTTTGTGCTAAATCCCAATTTAATTCTAAAGAATCACATCTTACAACAATTAAGAGAATCTTAAAAATACTTTAGTGCTATAATTGACTATGGTGTATGGTATTAAAAAAATTCAAACTTGAGTTTAGTGGGCTATTCAGATACTAACTAGACAGGTAATGCTAATAACAGATAAAACACTATTTTTTTTATGTTGTTGGCAACTTTACACCATGAATAAGTAATAAATATAATTCAATCTCATTGTCCACTATAAAATTCGAGTATATTGCAGCAGACATTTGCTACCTATAACTTTTTTTGGATGAAAAAAATGCTAGAGAATTATGGTTTCTTCTAAGATACTATGATTATTTATTGTGATAATTCTAGTGCAATTAATATCTCTAAAAATCAATATTCAAGAACCAATCATATAGATATAAGATGACATTTCATTAGAGACTTGGTTGAATACAAAATTGTGTCATTAAAACGTGTGAACATCAAACATCAATTGATTGACTTATTCGTGAAACCTCTAGATGGTCTAAGATTTGAATTTCTTAGGAAAGTCATTAATGTATGTGACATGTTGTAATTCTTAAAAGAGATAAAATTTGTAAATAAAAAAAAATATATGTGTGTACAAAGTTTTGTTTGTGTTTTTATATATTTTTCATATAGGTGACATGTTGCTAACATTAAAGCATGAAAGAAAACCTTGTAAATATATCTAATTTATACCTTTAAATCTTATAAATTTTATTTTACTAGGATCAAGGCAAATCTTAATTGGTATGATCTTTACTTTTGAAACACTATTCATTTAGAATACCAAATAAAGGTGTTATCTTAAGAACTATGAGGAATCAAGTTCTTTTACTAATTATTAGCAAAAGTAAAATTGTTTTAAATGGAAGTATGCTAACAGTTAAGGGGAGTAATATGCCTTGGATTGACTAAAGCTCATTGAACCTAGTACATAAGTTGTTAGAACACTCCTCTTAATATATCATTGAGAAAAAGTCAAGTGTTCATATCATTGTGAAAATAGACGAACACTTTAGTATGGATTCATTCTACTCTCCAATTCGTTGAAGAAAAAGTTAATTGCTCACTATGGAAATAGACAAGCAATTATATAATGGAAATGATAAAGTTCATCAAATCTTATTTTAAGAGTAAGAGTTTTCTCTATCTAGGCCCTGATATATAGTTTGACTTTCAAGGTATGCTCACTCCTTACTAGCATATCTCAGATCAAAGAGAAAAAGATGAAGAAAAAAATTTTAATGCAAAACTGTTGTCTTTCTCACTCATATATTTACATCTTGATTTGACCAACTAAAAAGATATGCATTCATGAATGAAGATTAAACAATGAGGTAAATATCTCCTTTAGAATTATCAATTATGAGTATTTTTAGGCTACAAAATTAGGTTACTTTATATAGGTTAATATCTCTGCCTAATTATACAATTAGATACTTTTGTTAGAAATACATGTGAAAATAACGTGGCCTAAATGATTTATAAAACAAAAGGAGAAATGGTTAGTCTAAGGAGTCAATCTTTATCATAATAATGATGTATCATCTTAAGAAATGCTATATAGGTTTATATCACGAATCTTGATGTGAGTGGGAATAAGAGAAAAACATTTTTTTAGAGCTAAATTAATGGTTTTGTTTATGATCAAAACATGCAATCATCTTTCTGTCCCTATGTCTCTATCTTTGTTTTTTTTAAAAGCACTCATCTCGCAAGTTTTCAAGAAAATCCTTTCATCTTTACTTAACATCTTGTGATAAATACAAAAGAAATTTCTGAGACAAAACATATGCTCATCCTCTTTATCTTGCATTTAACAATTTTGAAAAAATAGTAAGGATATCCTATCTTAATCTAAAATTTCTTGAGAAAAATTATTAAAAATAATGTTTCTTTACAATCATCTATGTAGTGCATTTGCAAAACATATTTCTTTTCATTTTATTAATGTTATACAATGTTCCTATTGGCCTAGCCACTCACTTTATTGATGTTATACAGAAAGCTACAACTGAGAAGGAAGTAAGTCTATCTTCTAGTGGGTTGATATCTAGGGTAGCAATCATGGTCAAAGTACCCTTATGTGATAGTGAGCCAACAATCAAGATTTTTGGAAAGATTTTAGCCATAACTATTTTTAAATTTAAAGTTGTGGTTAGTACAAAAAGGTCACATCTTGATGAGTTTACCTTCTCTTAGCCCGAAACTCCTCAAACCCGCCCCTTTCTTCCTTTTATAATTGAACAATTGTAATAACTATTAAACAAGTTTGAAAATTTTACTGGTAAGTGGAAATAAAAGATTGATGTTGTTGATAAATTGTTTACAATTATGTAACAAGATATTGTGCAGATTAATGACAGACTTGTTCAACTCATCTTAGATGTCAAACAAGTACATTAGTATGTTGTTGGTGAAAATGAGGACTAGGATTGATACCAAACCAAGGAGGAGACATAGATGTATGACAGGGATGCAAAGGAAAAGGAGAAAGTAAGCAAATAACTAGTTATATATTATAATTTATTTTTTTTGCTTTTCTAGAATTTTACTGATTTTAACTAGTAATGAATATTGAATATTTTGGTTTGTAATAACTATAATATTATTTTTTGTAGCATATAAATCTCTATGCTGAATACTTAAAGCACTTTGAACTTAATGCATGTAGTGGCATAACATTATCTAATGCATGATAATTTCTGAGTATATTATAAGTTGTTAGGATGCAATATATTGTATAAAGTATTATTTGAATAGTTTATGATTTGTTTGCATGAAACATGTTAAGAATTGTTAGCATGTTATTGCATAAATATTATTAATTGTTTTAATGCTACATAAAACTATTTCAATTATACTTGCAGGTATACTTTAATGAAGTATCTGTTGAACTACTTGCATATTAATTCATCCTTATTATATTTTGTCACAAATCAACCAAATAGGGAGATTGTAAATGTCAAAATGATTGACTTTGATTAGTGAAGAATTATTTGTTTTGATAAAGATGAATTTTTTTAGATTGTTACTTTATCTAAATTAGATAAAGAATTAGTTAAGTTTATCTTATAGGATATAACATGGTTATTTATCTAATTATCTAGTATGTTTGGATAAATTATATAGGAAGTTCACATAAGTGTTTTAAAAAAAGTAAATACAAGTTATCCAAATATAACTGTTAGAGAAATGTTTTTGTAAAACACATTAGTAGTCTATTAAGAACATATTAGACTAAGAAGCTTTAAGATAATGTTTATCAAATGTTCTTATTCTTATTAGTATGGTGTGTTTATAAGAAAGAACAATCAAAAGTATTTGGTGGGAGTAGAACTGATAATGGAGAAAGAGTACTCAACCAGCTAAAAAGTTACATAGAGTTTCACAACATATACTTTTGATATATAGGTGGAGTGTAAAAACAATTCTGAAGGAGAATTTTTCACTGAAGAGTTAGAGAACTTGCATACTTCCATGAAAAGTTCATATGTTAATTGTTAGCAACTGGATGTTGCAGTTAGGATGACAACAATTTAAAGATTGTTAGGTGTTTTGGCAAGCTACTACAGTAGAGAACAAAACAAAGTTTTTATCTTGACAAGTTAGGTAGTATAGATACAAAATATTTGTAGTTGAAAACACTCCTTTTGTAATCTTCTAAAATAGTAAAAGTTATTTATCTTGAGTTTGGCTGCCCTAGAGAGTTTTTTTTTTTTAATCTTCTGAACAGTTCTTTAAAATGTTTTCTCTTTATAACCAAATAAATTATTTATTTATATTTATTTGGTTGCTAATCAGTGTTTGCAAAGTGTTAGTAGATTGCTTATATTAAATGGAATAGAAACGGGATTGTCACTTTGTTGCCATAAATGTTTTCACGTACAGTAAGAACTCCTAAACTGATATGGAATTCATTGCCAAAATAATTCTAATTGCTACCACCTATATTGTCCTCGTACAAAAAGAATTCTTTCTAAATACAAAGTCCACAAATCATAAGGAAACAAATAGCAAAACCTATACAATAACTTTTATATTGTATCGTGATGCCTTAGTAATCTCCAATTGACTTGAAATTTTAAACCGATATCAAACAAGACCTTTGAAAACTTTTAGTAAAATTTTAGCTCAATCCAACAATCAAATTAAGAGTTATGCTTGTTAGCGTAAAACTGCATATTAGAAAAAATTAAGCCAAAAACTAAATATGATTGTCCAACCCTTGTATAGATCATATCATTTCCCCAATCTGCAAAAGAATTCATCCTTGAATAACCAATATGAACAATGGTAAGATCTAAAGCAATAATAGCACTTATTTCATAGCCTTTTGTTCAAGTTTTCAAAGCTCCTTTTTGCCAATTTTTTCTCTAATAAAACTGTATGAATATAATTGCTTTTCTCTCTCATTTTGCATTCTTTCACTGTTGATCTAAAGCTTCTCAATCATTAAATAGTTTTTTATTTTATTTTTATTTCTACAAATAACATTGTAATTTTCTTGCTCTCCTTTTCTAAGCTCAGAGAAGTCTTTTCACCATTAGCCTTTAGAGCTTAAGACCGCAGTTTATCTTGCTTCCTAGCATTAAAAACCCTTTGGGAATATCCCTTTTGTAATTTAGCATATTTTTTATTTTTCTGTTCAAGCCACTTATCAAATCTCATACTTATCCTTTCAAGTTGCTATTGCATGGCCTGTAACAAAACTTTTCTTAGTTTATTATTATTGCTTTTTGTTGAAATCATTATTCTAGTGTTAGTTTGGGTTTATTGTAGTCTTATTACATTTGTTTCTGGCTTTTGATCAGTTTGTATCAAAGCAAAGCTTTAGAATCACGTTATATCGATCTATCTTTAGGTTTCCGTGTTATTTTCATTGTTTCTTAAATCTGATATGTGGCAAGTAGTATTAAAAAAATTCTTTGATTTTGTTATTTTCAAGATTAGAACTATATAAAAAGGAAAAAGAGATCAAATTGCAAGTGTTATAAATTCTATCGCATATTGATATCATCAAAAGATTGAAATTGAAAACTAAGAGATATACACCTATAATATGATATTCTTTGGGTTTTTGGTTTCTTAATGTGAAACCTTAATTTTGGATTTATTTGGATATACTTAGGTTTGGGTAATTCTGAAGTCATGAAATAAATCATATCGGGTTAGTTTGCGTCAACACAATGTTTTCTTTGTTTCCTACAATCATATTTGGTCATATTAGTATTATAAAGATAGCTCTAGGTTAATTGAGTCATATTACATTATTTTTCTTTGTTACGTATTTGTTTTCATGTTTTCATGTCTTCGTATAATATTCGTATCTGATTAGTACTCTTTAGCGTTTTCATATTCGTAATTCATTTTCTTTATAGTTTTTTGTTATTTTCTTGCTTATTTAATATAAAATACTAAGAATTTAGTTACTAAGTTGTTTCTATTTGGTTACTTGATATTAGTTCCTTAAAGAAAGTATGAGAGGTAAAAGACGAAAGGGTAAGCGTGTTATCTTGAAAAGCTAAATTTAAGTGAAACAGGAGTGAACTAATATCTTATTGAGTGTGAAAATACGAGGGAGTGTGTGAAAAGATATTTTCTTGCTACTAACATGATTTTCAGATTTCAATTATGTTTACCAAAGGTGATACATCCCCACTGAAAGAGAGGGAAAATCAAGCTTTTATGTTATGAGTCATGCACCAACAACTTGAAAGGATGAATAAGAGATAAATTGATTATTCAGAACTATAAATTTTGTATGAGAATTCACTCTTACTTTTGGTTTCTCATGGAAATTTTTTTCAAGAACTTATCAAAGATCAACTGTCTTTGTGGTATTCATCCTTATACCTAAGGTTCTTGGCTCATTATAATCAATAGATAATGGTTTTATTCTTATACTTCCAGTTCTTAGTTTGTTATAATCAATGGATCAATGGATAGGAGTTTTTAATCCAATAATTATAGTTCTTTTGTTTAAGTAATCACTAGTTTGAGTTCTTTTCAATTTGATTTTACTTTTATTAAGTTGTTTATTTCTTATGTGTGGATTTAAGAGTTCATACCCTCTAGATTCGCATTAAATTTGGTTCTAACCCTATAGGTGGCATAGGGTTTTTTAAGGCATATGAATGTGAAATGTGCAATATCCCTTTTTGTATATTCATTTTTCAATATATATATATATATATATATATATATATATAGTATTGAGTACTGAGAAGTCTCAAACGCAAAGTGTAAAGTGTTAATAAAGTTTGTTTTCTCTTTGGGTAAGAAATATACCACAAGTTGAATGCAAATACTTGAATTCCTTAAGGAAAGCATTGGTTGCTTAAATAAGCAAGCCCCGTACAACAAACAAATAAACCGAATTACAGGGAAAACTAATAGTAATCAAAATGGATTCAACCTATGTAAAACACAGAATTAACAAAGCGTAAAACAGAACAATCACAACAGAAATAAAATGACGTAAAACTCACAATTTCAGATGCATTAAAATCGCAACGATGGAAGACAATTTCCTGCTGCACTTCTGCACATTAACCGCTACGACCCAGTCCATCCTTTTTTCACGTTGCATGCTTGCATGCTAATGCAATGGTCTTGCATGTCCCTACTCATTCTAAATATTTGAGATTTGGCCTAAAGCCCCTCTCAGATCGATGTGGCATAACAAGTATATTTTCATCACATATTATCTTGGAATAAAATTCAATTGAAGATTAAAGAGAAAAAATTCTTATTGATATACCGTTTAAATATGAATGATTGTCTAAAAACTCAATGAGAAGGTGATTAATTTTAACACGTGAAATACATTAAATTAACAAAACAACAAGGTGGAGAAATAAATATAACTAAATGGAAAAAAAAAATCTAAAATTGTTCTGATTCAACTCAGGATTACAAGACATGAGAGTCCATTTTCTTTAAATCCCATCCTGCCTATTTTAGGGTTTTCAAACGTTAATCCTGGTGAGAAGAAAAAAAAAACCCCTTACAAAGACGTCAAATTCAAGTCTAAAACAAATACTACGTCATGATGAGTTTTTCAACTGTTCGGAGGTTGAAAGGAATACAAAAGGACCCAAGGAAGTGTTGGGGAAAAAAAAAAAAAAAGGGAGTCAATTTTCTTGTCTACAATCAGCACACTAGTTATGCCACAGTTTTAGCGAAAACTTTAATGCAAATTTGTCATATGCATGACCAACGTGGCATTTAAGAGGACTGACGGGTCTAATATTTATATGGATGATTTTTGACTCATTCTCTATGTATATGTGTACGTAGGAAGAGATGTGTACGTATATGCTTTTGAATTATTTCATATAATCGTCTGTTCTCATGGTTTTGCATTTGTTTATTTCTTTTATACATCTGAACACGTAATTATTTCATATAATTTTACTGATTTTTATTATCATAGAATTCTTTTGACACTAAAAACTTTTTTTTTTTTAAGAATAATCTTGTGAAATTAATTTGATTTTTAATTAAATACTAATGCTAATTTATTTAACTTTGATATCATCAACTCAAAAGAAAAAAAAAAAAACCTCACCTATTTTACGTGGCAGCACCAAAATCAAGAAAATTTCTTATAAGCTTTACAAAAAATAATAAATTGTAAGAGCTTATTAAAAAGCTTGAGATTTAATATATAGTATATGATTATTTGCGTGTTTCCACAGTTTAGTTTAATCATTTTTGTATTTTTTTACTCTCTCTCTCTCATGTGTGTGTATATATCAAGTTATTAGGGGTTGGGAAAATATTGTTTATGCAGACTCATAAATACAATTAACTGAAACAATGTAATAACAAATTTATCATTTTCAT
>Ga0325401_1005231_pt1 | contig 12382 bp, 10 predicted proteins | sample PopdelMetagenome_FD_205666 | JGI IMG/M metagenome (GOLD analysis project Ga0325401, IMG submission 205666) | Populus deltoides microbial communities from Bellville, Georgia, United States - Xylem-PdKOR-R2 | ecosystem: Host-associated > Plants > Phyllosphere > Stem > Wood/Secondary xylem | place...
GCATGGTGTCTATATATGAAATGCTAAAAAAATTGTTTAAACTTGGAAGATATTGCACAGATAAGAAAGGATGGTGGCAGTCCTCAATAATTGGAGCAGGAGAATATCTTTGACGATGAACCGGTTACATGGAATTTTTTGCTCCTTCATTATTGAGGTTGGGGCAAATTGAGGCTTCAACTATCAATCTAATCAATTATGTCCTTGAAATCAAAATTTATTCTAAAAAAAATTATAGTTTGATATGCTTAGCTGAAATTTCACATATTATAATAAAAACTCAATATATTCCAAAATAATTTCAAGATTAGGAAGTATTTGTTTTATTTTCTTAAACATTAAATATTCATAAAATTGAAAAAACAAATCAAGACTTTTTATCAAGATCAAGATCAAGATCAAGATCAAGTCGATAGCATGAAGTGACCATTATTGTTATTTCTACTCTATTTATTTTTGTATTGATTAATTTAACCCTTTTTAACATGCTTGTATCTTATAATTAAAATTCTATAATATTAGATACCAAAATAGCCTTTAAATTCAAAATTTAACAGGGAATTGAAAAGTGGTGAGGATTGTATATATTATTTTCATATAGGTCCCTAAAAATACTTCAAATAATTTGGTATTAACAAGAAAAATAAAACTGACAGATCAATAAAAATAATTAAATAAAATAAATCAAGTATCACAATCCAAACTGATTTCATGACCCAGTTCAAAACTCAAGTAATGAGTTAAGCAATTTCAATAAAAATGAATTAATTAAAATAATATTATTAAAAAATAAAATAAAATAAAATAAAACTAAACTTGATGAATCCGATAACAAATTAGTTAAATTGACCGGATCACATCTAAACCCGTAAAGTCAAGTTTAATAATCATACTCATGCTATATAACATGGGGTTAATGGAGAGGAGTGATAGCTACTGGCAAGTGGAATAATCAAATACGCTTAGCTTAGCTCAGCCTTAGACCAGTGACTAGTTGCTTCCACATTTTTGTCATCATCCAAAGTTAGCAACTTTAAGTCGTCGTCGTCGTCGTCGTCGTCGTCGTCGTCATCAACTTCGACGTTTGAGCAGCAAAAACAAAATCAACCACTTCTTTCATTTGGCTTCATTTTCAACAACAAAAAGCCATATAACTCCAGTTGTCCTGGTAACAGTCACTGCAAGAGCAGCTGCAACAAAGGCAACCGAAATGGTTAAATCTATCAGGGTTCATGAGCTTGGTGGACCTGAGGTCTCTTTCTCGATCTCTTGTACTATTGGGTGCTAATGTTTTATTATGGTGATGGGTTGATAAAGTTTTGTTCTATTGATCTAATTATGGTGACCCTGTTGATAAGGTTCGATAAGCATTAGTTTTATCTGTTTTGGAATCAATGAAATGATTCATCTTTTTAAGTTGGTGATAGGTTTTGTAGACACCATGATTTGGGAAAAATAGAAGCCCCCTTTGTCTGTTTTGTCCAAATTGCTATGCTTTCCTTTTAAGTGTGCCCATGTGTGAGATTGGACTTAAAATCATTGAAAGTTCAGTTCTTTATAGTTTTTCTTAAAAATCTTCGTGGGAGTAATGTATAAGATCGTGTTTTGGTGTTGCATATCTAGAATCATCTTTATTGACGACCATTTCGTGCCTAATTTCTTATTCTTTAATTACCCATTTTTGCTTATTGAATGTTCATGACGGCAATGATATGTAGGTCCTGAAGTGGGAAGATGTGGAGATAAGAGAGCCAGGTCAGGGTGAGATACGCGTGAAGAACAAGGCCATTGGGCTTAATTTCATTGATGTCTACTTCCGCAAAGGAGTTTATAAGGCTTCCACAATGCCCTTCACTCCAGGTTTAACTTTAACTCTCTCGGATCACTGTGTGACGGCTGTAATTATTCAACAACAGTGGACATATTTCTAGTAGATTGGCTTTTATGTGAAGAATAAAACTTTTTAATTTTGAGGGAGAGCACAAACGGGGAATGTCTTAAAATTAGAATCTTGGTATATGGTTTGTTTAGGATATTTTCTCCATCCGTTTTTGCTAGAGTTTTTGACAGTATGAAGGTATACATGCATCTTCATCTATTTTCCTTTATACCAGCCAATGTTGGGCTATTGAAGTCCCATCTCCTGAAGGTATTTGAGAATTTTTCTCTATTGAAGGTATGGAGGCTGTTGGAGAAGTGATAGCTCTGGGCCCTGGAGTTACAGATAGGAAAGTTGGAGAAGTTGTAGGTTATGCTGGTGGTCCTATGGGTTCATATACTGAAGAGCAGATCCTTCCTGCAAACAAGGTTGTGCCTGTCCCACCTTCTATTAGTCCTTCAATAGCAGCATCTGTGATGCTTAAAGGCATGACTGCTCAGTTCTTACTCCGTCGTTGCTTCAAGGTAGGTTGTATATCTGGCTGCTGTCTAACTTAAGCAAGCCTTCGAACTTGTCTTATCATGTGTATCAGGTCGTAAAATATTTTGGGTTCAAAAACCCGAGAGGTAATTTGAAATTATTATTTGACATCTAAGTACCAAAAAAGGCAAAACAACATTTGTTCATCGAAATTTCAATGTAAGTTAACACTTTTTCATGTAGTTTTCTATTTCTATGTTCCTGCACACGCATTTGCATTTTCAACTTGGTATTTAGAGATACTTGTGATTATCGTCGTCTTTTAATTGTTCGACTTTTTGTTGGACTTCATTATTTGGCTACACGGTCCTTAAAAACAAAGAACATAATAATGATAAAATTTTTTGTCTTGCAGTGGATTATTTCAGTTACTTCATTATCTGTCATTTTCCTGAGAAACAAGTAACTTAGTTAGATTTTTTATTCCAGGTTGAACCAGGGCACACTATCCTTGTTCAGGCTGCAGCTGGTGGAGTCGGTTCTCTGTTATGTCAGTGGGCAAATTCTCTTGGTGCCACTGTCATAGGTACTGTCTCAACCAAGGAGAAGGCAGCACAAGCCAAGGACGATGGATGTCACCATGTTATAATTTATAAAGAGGAAGATTTTGCTGCCCGTGTCAATGAGATAACATCAGGAAATGGCGTCGATGTTGTCTATGATTCCGTGGGGAAAGATACCTTTCAGGTAATGCTTATTCTATTCTTCCATTTATGTTGTCTATGAAGGCAATGCCTTTATTTCCCAAATTGATACTTTCAGCTGTAGTTTGATTCTACATCCTCTATATGCTTTACATAAGCAGGTCTGGCTTGTCATGAACCCAAAGAGAGACATTTTTTTTTCCTTACAGATTGGACCTGATCTTAAAACTAAAAACTGTCTAAAAACTGCACCTGACCTCAAACTCTGATCTGTCACAGCTCTGACCTGGAAAAACCTGATTTTTTTTTTTATTCAGTTCTATTCAGAAGAACTATAGAAAACATAAGTTACGTTCTGATCAGTTGGGCTGCTAGGTTTAGCTTATACAAGGCCAAGCGCACGCTTCTACTCTCAATTTTTGTTGGTTGAGTCCTCATTGGTATGCTGTCATATGCAGGGCTCATTGGCATGCTTAAAGACTCGTGGCTACATGGTTTGCTTTGGACAGTCATCTGGGACACCAGATCCGTTCCCACTGTCAGTGCTTGCCCCAAAATCACTGTTCTTGACAAGGCCTTCGCTCATGCAATACACTGCAACCCGGGGTGAGCTGCTAGAAACTGCAGGGGAGGTATTTGCCAACATTGCATCTGGCGTGTTGCGGGTTCGTGTGAATCACACATACCCTCTATCTCAGGCAGCACAGGCACATGCAGATCTGGAGAGTCGAAAAACATCTGGGTCAGTTGTATTGTTACCTTAAAGAATCTGAGCAGTCAGAATTGTGGTCACAAGCTATTCCGAACCATTGCCAGGGGAAGGACGGGCTTCCACTTTCTGTGGTTTCAACTCTATCAAATAAATCTTGTAGGGGATGTCTTCATGCAATCTATTGTCCTTTTCTAGCAGATTGTGCTCCACTGTAAAGCTATCAGCTTTTTTTTTCCTCGAGGAACAAGCTGCTGTCTTTAAAATAAATCCATGATGGACAAACAACTTTTATTCCGTCTTGAACACTTCTACAGTTCTACTCTCTAATTAGATAAACGCAAAATCTCCAACGTTTTTTTTTTTTTAACAAAATTGTGTTAGGCTACAGCCTAACAAGATCAGTCTTGGAAAGAAAAAAGAGAGAAGTAGAATTGTTCATTCATGTCATGCCTTCCTCATTCATTATTTTAGTTTATATACAAGTTTCTGAATTATTGCTTATAGTTAGTAACTACTAACAGATTTAACCAATAACTGTAACCAACTCTTACAGCCTAACCTACTGATATTTCACTCACGTGCTAAGCTTTTGTTGTACCTCCATTGCAACCTCAATGCTAAAAACCTTACAGGGCCTATAAAGCCTTAAATTAAGCTTCATGTTCTTCCTCAAAGCTAAACTTATATGTTTGTATGGCTGCAACTTCAAATAAACCAAATCACCAACTTAAAGATTCTTTCTGTCTTGCCCTTATCTGCCATTTGTTTCATTATGTTCCTCAGAGCATTCTAGTTGCAACTTAAGCCATTAATTCATACTCTCTCTTCGTTGGATAGCTTTTTCCAAAGCTGCTACTAAAGGTGTTGCAAAAGAATCAACTCCAATATTAGAAGGGTAGCCATATAATGCCTGAAAGGGTGTTGTTTCAATAATTGAATAGTAACTTGAGTTATACCGCCCTAACTAATTATGCCATTTACTTTGGCAATGCATGACATACCTTAGGTAGGTTTCTAGGCATTGATTCTCTTTTTACTTGACCATCAGTTTGATGATGGAAAGATGTGCCTATCAACAATCTCATCTCAGAAGTATAAACATTTCTTTTCAAAATAAGCTTGTAAAAACCTTATCTTTATCCGTCATAATAGAAGAAGGTAATTAATGGAACTTATAGACATATTCTACGAAAAAAATGAGCAATCTCTTAAGCGGCAAATGAATGTGTAACAACTAAGAAATGTGCATATTTTGAGAATCGACCCACAATAACCAATATGACATTCTTCCTTCTTAATCTTGGCAATCCCTCCATAAAATTCGTTGTTATATTTCTCCAAATACCCTTAAGTATAAGCAATGGTTGAAGTAGACCACAATAAGACACCTTTTTCATCTTGGCTGGTTTACATACATCAAATTCCTCCCTAAATTTATTTATTATAGATTTCATGAAAGGCTAGTAAAACATAGCTTTTAACCTCTTGTATGAATTTTGGATTCTAGCATGCCCTTCTATTTGAGAATTATGTGCAAGACTAACAACTCTCTCTCTCAAATCCCCTATACAACCAATGATAAATTTGTTTTTTATACCTCAGGACTCCTTCTAAATATGCATACTTTGGCCAATTATCTATATTGATTAGCTTCTCTGCTACAATCTTCTTAAACAACTCATCTCTCTCATAAGTTTCACCAACTTAGTCATACCAAAATTGTGTAATAACAATAATGGTTGCTAAGTCACTACTCTCCTTCTTTAGGGTTTTCTAATTGTCTTTAAATTGTCATCTTTTTAGACAATGCATCAACTGTCATGTTTTCCTTCATTTTCCTATACTGAATAATATACCTCAATTCCAATAGTTTAGTTAATCCTTTCATCTGGATAGGTGTGTGGAGTTTTTGTTCTAGCAAAAACTTCAGAATTTCATGATTAATTTTGATAATGAACTGATCATATTCTAAATAATGCATTCATCTCTCCACCATCATGAGAATAACCATATCGTTTTTCCATGTATGGATAAACCAATATATCTTGGGCATAAAACTTTACCAAAGTATGTTAATGGTCTCCCATTATAACTTAACACAACTCCTAATCCAATAACATTAGCATCTATTTCCAAGATAAATGGTTTGGTAAAACCAAAATTGATGTCTTGCATAAAGATTTTTTTAAATCATCAAAGGCTGCTTATGATTTCTCATTCCAATTAAATATTTTCTTCTTCAATTGATTAGTCAGTGGTTTGTTTATAACTCCGAAGTTCCCAATAAATTCTCTATAGTAACAAGATAATCCTATAAAACCTCTCAATTCTTTATCTGATTGCAGTTTATGCCAATTTCTAACTGCTTCAATTTTGTTTGAGTTAGCGGCCACCCTTTCTAAAGAGATAATATAGCCAAGATATTCCACTTCTCTTTCACCAAAAGAATACTTAGACTTTTTAGCAAACAATTAATTTATTTGTAATGGTTCTAAAACCATTCTTAAATGCTGAATATGCAACTCGAAATAAGAAACTAAAAAATAGTTTTAAAACAATATTCATAAAACCTTAGAAAGCAATTGGAGCATTTGTTAATCCAAATGACATTACCTTGGATTTATAATAGTCATGATAGGTTCTGAACATAGTCTTTTTCATATCATTTACATGCATCCTCACTTAATGGTAGTCTACCTTGAGATCCAGCTTCAAGAAGAACTAAGATCCATGCAACTCGTTCATAAGATCATTGATTATGAAAATTAGAAACTTATTATTGATTGTTAAATCATTAAGTTGTCTGTAATAAATACAGTATCTCTAAAAACCATCTTTCTTCTTGACAAGCAAGATTGAAGAGGTGAAAAAACTGGAATTGTGTTGGATTAATCCATTATTCAACATTTCCTTCAACATTTCCTTCACCAATTCTTCAATTTCTTTCTTATTCATATAAAAGCTCTTGTAAAGCCTTATATTCACAGGTTTGACATTAAGAACTAAAGGAATCCTATAATCCAAGGTTTTTACTAGTGGCAATTAAGTTGATTCTAAAAGAACTCCTTTAAATTCTTTTAGCAATTCTTAGACTACTACATCTTGTTCATCCACTAGTAATTCCTTTATTGCTTCAACAAAAAAAATATTAATCTATAAACGACTTCCTTCAAATTCTTCTGTATTTTTGTTTTTGTGACCATTTAGAATTCTACATCCTTTTTAACTTTTTAAGTTCAATCACATTTATTCTTTTTTAAAAGATAATATTTTAATGAAATCAAATAAAATAGGGGAATATCTTCTTAACCGGCATACTCCCAAAACTACATCACACCTTATAAGCTTTAATATCTTTAAATCATCTTAAAACTCGTATTTTTACATGAACCAAGTCAACTTGGGACACTTGGAATCACACCTTACCACTCTTTTATTTGCCACAATTACTGCTAGAATAATGGTTTTAACATAATGACTTTGATTTCTTTCACCACTTTGATGTCAATGAAACTATGGATGCTTTCACTATCAATTAGAACATTCAGGTTTCTTTATTGGCAACTCCCTTTGATTTTTATAGTGTTATGAACATAGTTTTCTGTTAATGCATTCAATAATGACTCATACTTCTTATTTCTTCACCTACAATCACATTGTTTTCTCCCTTAACGACTACAAAAAATTCTTCATCCTCATGCTTTATTCTTTCCATTATATGTAAGCCTTTACTATTTCATTGATGGCCTAATACATATTTATTCTCATATCTAAAACACTGACCCAACCTTCATCTTTGATCATGTAAACTCTTGACAAGATATTTTGGCCCTTCTATTATCTTTGCCTTTAAATGATTATAAGGTTTTGATGAAGTATTGTTTGTTATCTTGTTAGCTTTATAGGAGAAGTTGTTTCTTGGCAAAACCTTTGACTTCTTTGCCATGATATTATTTGTTTTCTCTTTCCATTGCTTTATTAAAAGCCTTCATTAGAGTAGCTGACTTGAGTATTTTGAGCATAGGTCTAATATCCTATTTTAATTTACTTAAGAAACTTGAAATGTAATAAGTCTTTGGTAAGGATGGATTAAGCACAATGTTAATGACTTAAGCTCTCCAAACCTCTTCACATACTTTGTAACTCTTTTTTCTTGAACTAGTTTGTTGAATTCTTCAACAACATCCTTCATATTACCAAATTTTATTCAAAAAGCCTTTGTAAACTCTTCCTTTTCAATCACATATTCCCTTTCACATAAAAGTTCTTTCGTACCACACCTTTGTCTTGCCATCCAAGTATATAAAAGCCATTTTTACCCACTATTGAACTAGTATAGAGTTTATATTGAAAAACCTCATACACATTCTCAACTAGCATCTTGGATTTTCTCCACAAAAGGATGTTAATTCCACCTTAGGCCAATTTTCATTATACCCTCATTTCTATACTTTTGAATTTCCTCTACTTTCTTTTCTCGGATTAACTTTTAGATGAGAAAAAATTTCACCTAATTCTTGGCAAGCCTTTTTTTCTTTCACAACCTCTTTGTTTTCAGCAAAACTCTTTAATCACTATAATAGAATCTATTTTCAATTTTAGCTACTTGTTCTTTCTAACTTGATTATCTATCATTTCTTGTAGTTTCTAATTTATTTGTTGGATTTGCTCGTCCACCTTCATGTTATGCTCCTCTAGGACCTTTATTTCGCTATTATCAATCATTGTCACTATCAATCTATGCTTTGGTTCCAGTAACCATAGATCTTGTAGCTAATACTAATTGTTAGGCTATAACCAAACAAGTTTAGTCTCAGAAAAAAATAAGAGAGAAGAAGAAGAGGAGTTGATACATAAAATGTTACTTCATTCATTTCATGCCTTCCTCATTCATTATTCTAGCTTATATACAAGTTCCTGGATTATTGCTTATATTTGATAACTACTAACAAATTTAACCATTAACTACTGTAGCTAACTCTAATAACTTAACCAGTTGATCTTCCACTGTTATACCTCTACTGCAATTACTCTTCAATTATCACATGTTAATTGCTTCTAGTTAACAACTTCCTTGACTTCCACGTCACTAATCCTAAGGATTTTAACAAATTGATGTAATGCTATATGGTTGTCATGATGCGGAACAAAGAGATTTGAAGAGAAGTAAAGAAGGGGAAGAGAAAAAGAAAGGAAGAAGAAGAGCTAGGAAGAAGTTGGGGGTTGAAGAAGAGAAGGGAAAGAGAGGAGGATGAGAAATCTACTTTAACTTTTATTAATTCATCAAAAACTGATTATAATATAAAAAAACTATATATAAATAATAATAAAACTCTAAACACAACCAATAATTAATCTTATAGCCCACCAAATAAAATGTTCAATAAAATAACATAAATTAATCCTAATAATAAACCCAAATAAAATCCAACAACATAAAATTTGAACTATCTTTTGTCATCTTTATAACCATACATGGTTGCGAACTATGTCGAGTATAGCTTTAGACGATTTTGATAATACTTTCAATTATCAAGATCAAATTGTTGTCATGTCTCTTTAGTTATCAAAATATAGTCTGAATCAGATTATTTTATCCATAGGCTAGGATTTGTTAAACCTTATTATTCTTGGTAAAAATAATATGCATTCAAAATAGCCTCAATATGTTTCTTTAATGTTAATGATAAAGGTAATGGGATGAAAATTTTAAAAAGATTATTAAGGATAAATTGTTTTTTTTATATAGATATAATTAGGTCTTTATCTTAAAAGTAGAATTAATATCAAACTTTAGTGGTCTTTTAATAACACAAGTTTTTGATAATTCAATCACTTGTAATACCTGTTGAACTTGTTAAAAAATAAAATAGTAAAATTTGCAAAGAAGAAGGCTCATTGTCTAGCTATCGAACCGCTAATTAGAAACAAATTACACGTATAATAATGATTATTGAACAGGTGTTACATAAACAATGACAGAACACACAGATATGTTCTGTGCAATGATCTTTATTTTGAAGGCTTGGTAACAATATCACAAGTAATACTCTTACTCTAGCTGATTGTAGCTTATAACCACGACTCATGAGATAGGTAATATTTCTTATTATCAGTAAATCTGCGTTAGTTGACTGCTCTTACGATTCAGAATCAACACTGACACAAGTAGGGTTGCAAGAGTAAGGGCAATCGATTTTTTCCATGGCACTTCGGTCGTAGAACCAATCTCCAACAGCCTTTCCCATTTTCTGCAGTAAAAAGAGCCGATACAAGGATTAGTAGGAATGCAGAAGCAATCAATATAAGATTATAAATGGTGGAAATAAGGTAAATAAAAGGAAGATATGCCAGTCATTACCGTATCGCCCACTTCGGGAGATTTATCATTTAACCAGGTAGATGCCGACCCAGATTGGCAGTGAGCATAGCAAGAATCTATCCACAATCCTCTTGTTGAAGAGCTGCCAAGTCCAGTATTCACTGCTTTTAAGAATTGTGTCCTGTAATCTGAAAATGAAATCCAAAATAAAACTTCTGTTGGCGCAAAGGAAAACCAAGCTGATAGACTTCACTTAATTTCCCATCAAGAACCAAGAAATGCTCTCAAAAAACGAAACTCTGAAACTTGGTTATTGATTAATAAGGGGACATAAGCTTTGGAAATGATCACCTTGCACGGTCTGGAGTTGACTAGCTGAGCATTTTTTCAAATCAAGCTTGCATTCCTTCCATTCTTTTTTGGAATCAACAGCTGTTGGTGCAAGAATGTTTTTTATCTGAACGAATACGAAAAGATGGAAGATCAGATAACACACGAAGAGATATGTGTCGCATAAAATTGCTCAGTTGTGTGATCTTTTGGGAATCATTGTGTGGGTTGGGTTGCACAATGATTCAGATTAAATGAGTAACAAGTTAGCATACATGAAGCCACAATCCTTGCCATTTCCGCCGTCTTTCAAGAAAGATAAAACAACAAGAGGAAGATATATAGTTGAACGATAAGAAAATGTTTGCAAAAAAAGAGATATTGAACAAAAATCTTTACTGAGAAGCAGAAATTTGCTAACCTGCCAGGAATCGTAAGCTGAGTTTATGATGAAAAGTGGTGTTCGCATAGTCTGCGCCACATATTGTGGGAAGAAACACTGCAATAACAAGAAAGGAATTGTGAGACTGGAGAAGAAATGATGAAGAGAGGTACCAGGTCAATATTAGGATAGCCTTCATTACCAACTCCGGATTCATTTTTGAAGTGCATGATGCAGGCAAATTCTTTGCTGATCCCTGCAGAAAACATAGAGAAACAGAATGAAAAGGTAACTCTAGTAAATCAAATTCACATGTCAACAACAAGAGAAGGGAGATAATTCAATTACATGCACATCACAGCAAGGTCAGAAACTCAGAATAAGATAGAAACAATTATCATAGATAGAATAGAGAGTTACATGAGTTTTAACGACTTGACCGAAGAAGGATTCAATTCGAGACCCTCCAGAAATGTCCGTCCTGTCAAGAAAATTATATTAACAAAAAACTGATATAGAAGATTCTCGCAGTTAAACAAAGGGAGATTGGATCTGTTCTTGGTATATGAGCTTAATTACCCGTGAATAAAATAACCAGCATCAGAAACACATTTTACTCTAGCAGTTGCAGGCAGGAGGGATTGGAATTTATCACAATGCAAAATAGCAGCCAATCCACCAGCAGAACATCCGGAAAGAATAGCCTGTCATTGACAAGTCCCGACAGGTTATCCCAAGAGAATAAAGGGATGAAACGCAAGTAAATATGGCTCAGTAGTAGTTATTGAAAGGAGTCGTACATTTCGAGCATTTTGCATTCCTTTCGCCAACAGTTCATCAATTACAGCCTGCCAAACCCTCTCTCCCCTAAAGTAAAGCTTAGTTTCCTGGTCCAGAAAATCAAATGCTACTTCAGTTCATATACAACAATTTAGAATTTTCATCTGTAGAAGAAATCTTTGAAGTTTCAAGGCAACTAAGTCAACTAGCTTATTACCGGATCGACAGCTTCAACATCACCAGTAAATGATGAACCATCACAGTATCTGATTTTGATTCTATTCCAGTTATAGAAGTCTACACATTCAAACAGAACCCAATTACTTAATTAAGCTGCTATACAGATTGATAACAAGATCTAAACCAGTAACTGTTGAATCCTAGCTACCAGGATTAGCTGCTTGCTTGCTGCCCAGTATGCCAGAGAACCCCATTGTCTTCTCCATTTTCGATGAAGAACCCCTGAAAGTGTCCCTACGAGAAACACAGGACTCAACACTCTCACACCATCCTCCTCCCTGTTGACCCCCATTTCACAAGAAGAAAAGTTATAATTAAGTAGATCAAACTCATACAACTATCATTATTAACATCCCATTTATCATATTTAATCAAATTCATCAGGCTACTCCATAGTATAGCTAGCAAGAAAGAAGATCAAGGCCAATAAGAACTAACCTCCATGTGAACCAACCAGTTATCAATCCCAGAACCAGATCCTTTGTCAAAGTGGTAACCTGGCGCACTCCCATCTAAGCAAACTGCACAGTAAATCACAGTGACAACAGATTAG
>Ga0325401_1005232_pt1 | contig 12379 bp, 6 predicted proteins | sample PopdelMetagenome_FD_205666 | JGI IMG/M metagenome (GOLD analysis project Ga0325401, IMG submission 205666) | Populus deltoides microbial communities from Bellville, Georgia, United States - Xylem-PdKOR-R2 | ecosystem: Host-associated > Plants > Phyllosphere > Stem > Wood/Secondary xylem | place...
TAATGTCATTTTTTACATGCTTGATTTCGTATGTTTTTGGAAGTAGTCATATTTTCCCACACATGTGTTTATCCATCTTGCTGCCTTTTTTTCCTGGCTGCACCACATTTGCATGATAATCTCTGACTCTCTGTTATAACATCCAGCATTGAAAGGGCCAGCATTTCGACTTTGAGTGTATTTCCACTTTCTCAATGATTCAAAGCAACCCAATAATTTTCTGGATATTTTCTTTTTCTTTCTGCTCTTTTTTTTTCTTCTTTTCAGGCAGAACTTGTTGACCCTGCATTGAAGGGAACAGTTAATGTTCTTAGGTCATGCACTAAAATTCCTTCTATCAAAAGAGTTGTCATAACATCATCCATGGCAGCAGTTGTATTCAATGGGAAATCTCTTGCACCCGATGTAGTAGTCGATGACACGTGGTTTTCAGATTCAGATTTTTTTGAGAAATCAAAGGTACATCAATGGCTAATTTCTAATGGAATACTATCTCCTTTGAAAGCAATTTTTATATCATGGCACAGGAAGATTTAGCTGGCAATATAACAAAAGTCATTTGTCTATTCTTCTTCTCCTTTTTGTTTTTTCCCTGTTTTTTTAATGTATGAATTGGAGCAACTGACATATCCTGTATCGATTTGAGAACTCCCCTTCTTGTTCATTCCCTTTTAATTTTGTTGTTCAGCTATTATTCTTTTGTTCTCCATACTCTGTGGAAGTTTCTTTCAGCTGTTCATTTCTTGCAATCATTAAATTAATTACAAAAAAGCAAAGTTTCACTTTTTCAATGCTGCTTGTTTAATGAGATGCAGATGTGGACATCTGGATGTGCCTCACTTTTTTTCTCGTGAAACATAAGACTATCAAAACTTTGATAGCTGGATTGTCACATCTGAGGAAAATATTTTTTTTTATGTTTTTGATATAAATAATGATGCTCTTTTGTTTGGATTGGAGTGGCATAGATTGTCATATTTGCTAAAATTATACACTTCACTTTGATGCAGACCATAAACCTTTTACGTCATTTATTTACCTTTTGTTTGCTTTCGTAACAGCTATGGTACCATCTTTCAAAAACATTAGCAGAAGAAGCTGCTTGGAAGTTCACTAAAGAGAATGGAATTGACATGGTCACTTTAAATCCAGGGTTGGTGATCGGCCCTCTCTTGCAGCCAACACTTAATCAAAGTGCAGAGTCGGTTCTTGACCTTATAAATGGTACTTTTCATCTAGTGCAAAGCTATAAATTTTACTTACCTTCCATATGAAATTCATACTTTCTCTAGGTTATTGCTGACTTCTGCTTTGGCTAATTTCTAATTGCTCTTGCACAAATAACAAGTAAAAGTGATAATAATCACTGTGGAATAGCTATCCACAATTAACAGCAACAAAAACCAACTTGTTAGTGGAGTTTCTTTTTGATCTTATGCATGGAATTTCCTTCATTAGGTATTGGAATGGCAGATCTTATCTCCCATTCATTTTTATTTTCATGTAGCTATTACCAGCTCTCATAAATCTGAAGAAATTGACTGGATCTTGATACCAATTAGTGAATTAGGACTATTTAACAGGTTTTCTTATTTTATTTGGTTTGGAGTCTATAAATAAGCACTGGACCCTGCCTAGACATTAAAAAAAATATCGAATATTGATTATTTGAATAAATTGAGTTCTCTCTCAGAGAGTACTTCTCTTGATTTTTGTTCTTATTAGTGTATTGTTTATGGTGGGATTCAAACTTGGCACCTCCCCTCTCCTTCTTTGCAAGTTTACCACTTAGTTTCTAACACCATTTGTCCTTTCAACTTTTCTGTAGAAGGTTTACATGCATGATTAGATTACATTAGATGTGTTGACTGTAGAAATTCACGTGGGTACATGTCGATAAAGGCTTTCACGCTTTTGTAAGGTTCTAATGTGCATGTCCTTGTGTGGAACTTAATGGCGCAGGTTAGAGAAAATAATTAGCACCTAAACTCAATCGTGTAAATCTTATTGGTATCGTTCCACCTTCTTAATTGAACCTGTCAACTCTGCATTTTCCACATGATAAATTCTCATTCGAACTTGTAAAATTTGTTCTCACGAACTTTTTCTTGTGGGCTAGTATCTTAAATGTCTTTGAATTTCAATTACAATTTTTGACATTTGGAATGATCTGTTTTCACTTACTATAACATGTACAATCTTGGCACTGCATGTATTCTTCTTATTATATTATTCCCATTGTCTTCATTGCGGAATTTTTATGACAAAGTACCATTAGAACTACCAGAATTGATTTTAGAAATTGTGAGTGTAATGAGAGAGATAACCTGCACGGGCTAATTACCCATTATTAGGTAGTTTCTTGTATCAAACCCCATGGACATTTAGATTCCATAATTCTTCTAACTAGCAAGTATGTACCTCACATATATTATTCTTCTTATGCATGCAATTATACCTGATGCAAGCAATTGAGATTATTTCATGCAGGGGCAAAAAGCTATCCAAATACAACGTATAGATGGGTAGATGTTAGAGATGTTGCCAATGCACATATCTATGCCTTGGAGAATCCTTCAGCTAATGGGCGATACTGTTTAGTAGGGACTGTTATACACTCTTCTGAGGCTGTGAAGATTTTAAGCAAGCTTTACCCTGATCTCACTATTCCTAAACAGTAAGTTTCTTAGATGTATGGCATGCAGTGCACTTCTTTTCCTCTTCAATAGAGACAGCTGAGTTTCATTTCTAATTCTCAGATTTTTAGGCGATTAAAAAATAATGTTGTTTCATTAGCTTTTGTTTTATGCCAGTTGTACCTTGGCATTGAAATGCTGTTATTTCCCTTTATGACATATGCATCGCAGGAACTTTTGGGAGATCTAGAGTGCCTATGAAATTTGTGGTCTACACAACAAAACATATAAAATTAATGAGTTCTTATGATGCCAGAACTGATTCCCATGAAGAAGAATTACTTAAAAAAAAACATGTTCACCATCAAGGGTCTGATGTTCTGATTACTCTTCTGTACCTGCATCTGACTAGAGGGATTCTGAATAATCATCTGTGGAAATCTTTACCTTCCATGCACTAAGTTACAGTCGTGCAGTTTGAACTGTTATGTACGAAGGAATTCCTTGTTGACAATGATTGAAAGTTCTGAGATTTGTTGCATATGCTGTGGTTAAAACTCAAACACGTTAATTTCTTCTCTGATTGTCCAAATACCGATTAGCTTTTTTTTTAGAAGGTATTTAGGATCCATATTTGAAATCCACTGAATTTAACTCATTGATCTGTCTCTAATTTGCAAAGATGCTGCAGCTGCCTTGTAATGGATTCTGGAATTTTTAAAAAATCGTTTTGCATGTTTGTTTAATGGCAGGTGTGCAGATGATAAGCCTCCCATGCCAAAATATCAGGTATCCAAAGAGAGAGCAGCAAGTCTGGGTGTCAAGTATACTCCTCTTGAGGCAAGTCTAAAGGATACTATCGAAAGCTTGAAGGAGAAGAACTTTGTTAGCTTCTGACTCAAATTATCTACTTGCAAGTCAGACAAATAGAAGTAAAATTCCACCCTAAAACTGATTGTTATTATTCTCATTTTTCACTATTGTGATTTGTCCTGGAGATCTCCATCCTGAAATGTTAGGGCGCAACCGGTGTAAAAAAAATAAAAACAAAGAAACTGAAGTCAGCAAATAAGTTAATTCCAATATTTGGTTTGCATGTGTACTATATACGTATATCGTGATATGCAGATTGACCTTGAAATATTGAAATGGTTGGTTGTCCTGGGGAGCTTCCTGAAAATGTTTATGATTTTGTATTCCTGAATCTATTTGAACACAGTCAATGGAGTTGCTGTTTGAGAAACTGCATTAACCTGGGTTCCTATATAGATCTGAATGCACCAGGGACAGATTTTTCCTTTTTATCTTCTAAACACCCATTGGTACTGGGAGGGAATTTTGATTTGTAAGAACGACATCTGATGTGTAGGGAAGATAGACACGAGACACGATATTAGATTGCAGTGTTAAACTTTGAAGCTAGAGTTTTATACTTATTTGGGCTAGTACATTATAATTAGACCCGATTTCATTTGATTAATATGGATCAAGTACTAAACCTGGGTTAATCTAAAACAGCTTCTGTAAAGAATCTAATCTTTTAACTGTAAATGTATACATTAACAACCAAGTCTATCCCCTTCACATCATGAATTCATCGAAATGTGTTTCTTGATCCTGAGTCTCATCCCGCCACTTGAACGTCTCACGTTCCAAGCAATTATGATTTTTTTTATTAATCTCAAGTAGAATATCATTTGACAATTTGAATTTTTAGAGAAAGACTTGCGGCAGGAGTTGAGAGAAAACCGTTAAGACTTTTAAATAGACAACGGTGAACTAGAGTTTAGGAATCAAGCCATTGGTTTTCAAATATTTAGGACCAAGTTACACTTGCATTCAGAACTTGAGGGCTTAAGAATAACTCACTTTTTAGATATGATTAGCTCAATCATTGCTGACGCAGACAGCCCAACTGCCAGTGCCACTTTTGCACACATAAGCTAATTACCATAACACGGTCCAAAACGTTAATTTCAGTTACTCTGCAAGTCTCAAACCATCGTAAATATCTCTATATTGTCCAGTTTTTGACAGAAACTCTTTGATCCAACTCTTCTCTGTCTGTTTTCTATGGACTCACACTCTCACTGATGACGAGCGGAGAAGGAAAAGTGGTGTGTGTCACTGGAGGGTCTGGATACATGGCTTCATGGCTAGTCAAGTTCTTACTCAAGCGGAGTTATGTTGTCAAAGCCACCGTTCGTGACCCAGGTAAGTGATTTTCTCTTTATTTGTAGATGGCTTAGTTTCTTTTCAGTTCATTATAATCTACTTGTCTTTTGTGCATGATCTTCATGTTTCAGATTCTGGGTCTGATTCTTTTGTTTCCCACAACATAATCAGTGAATAATTTTAACTTGCTCTATTGATTTCTACTGAGGGTCTTGTTGGAATTATCTTTTAGTTCACCCATTTTATTTATATATGTATGTGTCATAGATGACCCGAAAAAAACAGAACATTTACTTGCACCCGCTGGAGCTAAAGAAAGACTACACTTGTTTAAAGCAAATTTGGTTGAAGAGGGGTCTTTTGATCCTGTAATTGATGGATGTGATGGTGTCTTTCATATGGCTTCTCCTGTATGTTTTTTGCAACAAATGACCCACAGGTAATCTTGTTCATGTCGAATTTCGACTCTACTTTTTTCGCCTTTTCTCAATATCCAGTTTATTTAAACTCAACTTGATGCCAGATGACATTAATACTAATTGATAGAACCTCTATTGTGAAGGAGAATGCTGTTACCGTTGGTTTCTATGTGCTCCATATTTCAAGCAGACTTGATTGAACCTGCAGTAAAGGGACACTAAGTGTTCTCTCAAGTCATGTACAAAATTCCCTTCTGTCAAGAGAGTGATTCTTACATCTTCCATGGCATCTGTTTTTTTCAATGGAAAACCTTTGACCCCTGATGTGATTGTGGATTAGACTTGGTTCTCGGAACCTGCTTGTTATGAGTCAAAGAAGGTGAATATTTGGTGTTGATTTTACCTGATGGTGTTATATATAAGAGAATCAGTTGGCTCATGCCGAGTTCACATGTGAGTAGTATGTCAGCAGCGAATCCGGTTGGCTACAACCTGCCTTTCCATGTGAGGTTTTGAGTGTAAGCTACCAGTGTCCTCTCATTCGTACATATATCCAAAAACCTTGCATAAAGATGAATCTAGTATATGAATCCACTGCTGCAAGAACAGGTCTAATCTTATTATGAATGAGCTGGAACGTGCTATTACAATAGGAACATGAACCGAGTAACTCTTGCATAAGACCTTGCACACATTCTGTTCTATACAGACCTTTCACTTCTGCTTGAAGTTCCAAGTCTTTGATTTTACATGATAGGGATGCTGATGGGTTCTTAAACAAAAAGAGTTAAGGAATAACCCGTATGGATGCAAAAGTTGAATGAGACCCACAGTGGACACCAGCATGGAAGTCCATGTAACATAGCGTCGATGACCTACTTCGCGATGCTTTATTTCCAATTCATGGATTGAGTCCATTTTCTCTTAAGACATCAAGTCCTTCATTTCTAGTTTCTTAATCTTGATTTAGATTTGAGGATGTCATTCCTGAGAAATTCCTGGGTGTCCTTTTCTGGAAAAAAAGTATAGGATTTAAACCAACTCCTTTATAACCTCTGGTGCATTTAGCAGCATAAACACACAGGTTTACACCAATATATTATGTCTTGATATAAAAATAAACACAATATGGAGGATGTCCGGTGACAGGGGTATTAAAAGGAAATAATTATCTCATTTAGTTCTTAGATCACCCATTTTACATAGGTTGGGTGACATAATTGAACTTATTTTATGACTAGAAATAACGGGACAAATTATTAACAAGTAAATAACAAATATAACTCTTTTACTTGTTGTTTCTTCTGATTTCAGCTAGTGGGAGATACTGTTTAGGAGGACAATTTGCACACTTCCCTGAGGTTTTGGAGATTTTGCCTGAATATTACCCTACTTTGCCCCTTCCTGAAAGGTGAGTTATTGTTTCGCAATATGATGAATGACATTCACGCTGGCCCTGCAAATGAGAAACTCAAGCATAGAATTTTATTAGGCGTGAGTGACAAGAGAGACGGTAAAAGAGGGACTGAGAGTTGAAGAACTGTTTGTTGTTGACTTGTTGGAGGAGATGATCTTGACAGGTTGATGTGGTATCCAAGTGAGATAGCATGGAAGGGATGGTTCTGAGCGTGCTATGTATGATTGAGCTATAAAAGTACTACATCAGACCAAACATGAGTCTTGTTTAAGAGACTAAAGAGTGCTTTTTTAACAGCAGTTTCTCACTTTGTCGGAATAACGGGAGGAAGAGTTCCGCATGTTGTCTTTCATTACAGATGAGAGAGAAGATGACAAGCCCTTTCCATTGAGATATTTATTTATATTATTAAATAAGGTTTTAAATATAATTTATATTAATTTTTAATACATTTCTTTCAATAAAAAATTTTTAAATTTAAAATTTTTATAGGATCATATTATCCTATATTTAATTTTTATTACATAAATAAAAATAGTCAAATTTAAACTTATGATCTCACTGTGATATTTAGGGACTCAATGAAACTACTTGTTTCTTGTCTCAGAGCTAAAAGGGTTTATTAATTAATGGATTGGATTCCCAAATTGCTAATGTATGTGGCAGGCAAAGGAGAGTCAAAATAAACGACCACAGTGGGAGTCGAACCCACGACCTTTTGATCCGAAGTCAAACGCGCTAATCCACTGCGCTATGCGGTCCTGACATGGAGTTCTCGCTTATATTAATTTAATAATTCAATGTACACAGCTCACACGATGAGAAAAAAACAAAAAGAAATTTATATATATATATATAGACACAACCTGGTGGTCAAAACTAGCAAACCCATGTTCAGCATTACTTGTATCTAGCTCTGTGCATTTTTTTTTCCCTAGATTTTTATGCATGGTTATCAAATTCAGCTTGGAACTTGATACAAACCATAAATCATTTATTTATTTAATAAAACTTGGATGGGCTTAATATTTTTTTTTCTTACAAAGTTGATATTTATTATTGATGGGTAGTTGAGAGTGTTAGGCAGGATGGACTGGAGAGCTTGTCTTTAATACATGTAACGGCGAGCTTCAGCATTTATTGGAAGCAGTTAAAGCATAGAGCGTCACCCTTTGTTTCTATCAGGGAGTTTTGTCCACAAACTTTACAAGAATAAGCTCCAGCTATTAAGTAAGCTCTCTTGTCAGTTACCGGGCAGTCGCCACTGGCACAGAGAGGATGAGCAGAGGAGGGGACGGCAAGGTGGTGTGTGTCACGGGAGGGTCAGGATACATAGCTTCATGGCTAGTTAAGCTTTTGCTTCAACGTGGCTACACTGTCAAAACCACTGTCCGTGACCCAAGTGAGTAAATCACTCTCTATCTCTCTCCTTTTGAGCTCAATTTGGTCACGTTTATTTTTCATGTACTCCTATTATTTTGTTACAGATGATCCAAAGAAAACAGAACACTTGCTTGCACTTGAAGGAGCTAAAGAAAGACTTCATTTGTTCAAAGCTAATTTATTGGAAGAAGGGGCTTTTGATCCTATTGTTGATGGATGTGAAGGTGTTTTTCATACAGCTTCCCCTGTTTCTTTTTCACCCACTGATGACCCACAGGTTCTTCCCTCATATATGCTGCTGCCATTTATCATTTATCATCACTGATTCTTCTGATTTGCAACCAATCTTAGCATCAATTCTCGAGAATCACATGAAACAACTCATGTAATTGTTAGTGATTTAGCTAGTGAATGATGGGGTTCTTCTTTGTTTTCATGTGTGATGAAGTTTGAAGAAAACCCCAAAAGATCCGTTCTTTTTAAGACTGATGGATGGACCAAGAGATTGAGACTACAAACACCTACAAAACAACCTACGAAACAAGTTTTTTTTTGGGCTTAAGGGACCCTTCACCAAGAAGGGGAGCGCCACCGGTCCGAACATCTCATGAAGAATTGAGGTCGCTCCGGGCATCCCTTGTCAACGGGAGACTTGGGCCAAGCCAACAATTGTTGGCATGGAACTATTATATCAAATAATTTGACAAACCAAGAAAAAGAAATTGCATTACATAAATCAGAATGCAAGAGTGAAAACCGAATGATTGATGACGAAGCCAAGCAGAAAGCTTAACTGAATGAAATAGGATTCTCAAGCATTGGGCCTAAAACATAGCTTTTCTAATTCTATCCGAGAACAGAAGAGGAACGATGACCCAGAGACAACCCAAAAAAGATGAAGAAAAAATGAAAAGGAATCCTGTATGACGTACCAACCTACCTCTCAAATCATTTTGGCTGACCATCATTTCATCTGTTTGGAACTGAAAGATTAGAAATTATGGTGGATTAGTCTTAAAGGGGCTCAAGGAGCTGATTAGGGTTCTGTACTTGTGTTGGGTATCCTAGCGGGACACACTGCCCCCTTGTTCAAACTAGGGTTTTTTTTTTTTTAATTAACCTCTTGATACCTGATATGTTACTGTTTTAAAACTACGGGTAGGAAAAAAAAAGACAATCCAATAATTTTTTCTTTGTTACAGGTTGACCTAATTGATCCTGCCTTGAAAGGAACACTAAATGTTCTTAGATCATGTGCAAAAGTTCATTCTATCAGGAGAGTGGTTTTAACCTCTTCAGCCGCAGCATGTATATATAGTGGAAAACCTCTGAACCATGATGTGGTTATTGACGAGACCTGGTATTCAGATCCAGCTATTTGTAAGGAATTGAAGGTCTGTATTATTTGATGATATCTTAGGTTTTTCTTTTCCTTCTAGAGAAATTTTTAGTTGCATTCTTTTCAAATTCCACATGGAGGACCCTTTGGGGCTTGCTCTTTAAGCTAAAAACTAAATCTTTCATTCGTTCATCTTGTCTCCTGTATTGTTCTTCACCTATTATTTGCTAATGTGAATTTGTGTTCTTTCCCAGGCTTGGTATGCACTTTCAAAAACCTTAGCTGAGGAGGCTGCTTGGAATTTTGCAAAAGAGAATGCTACTGACTTGGTTACAATGCATCCATCATTTGTGATTGGCCCTCTTTTACAGCCAACTCTTAATTTAAGTGTGGAGATGATTCTCGACCTTGTCAATGGTAATGATCTTCAGCAACTTTTTGCTTGTATCTGAAGCATTTAATACTTTCTCCATCTAACATTAAAATCCTTGTAGCAACCTTCCAGTATGGGAAAAATCTAAATTGAAGGTCTCTACACCTCCAACTGATAGAGCAAGTTATCCCTCAGTTGTCATTTCACGATCTTTTGTTACGAGTATGAGTTGCTTTGTTGAGAAATTATCCCATGTGATCTCGTCATTCCATTGAGGCTTTACTGATTTGTGATAGTTGCATTTCATTACAAGTTCAATATAGATGTGCCAAAACATCACTCTACTAAGCTAAAATTCTCTTACATATAGGGTTGTGAATTGTGACAGATGCATTCAGTTTCCACCCACAAGCATATTGTACATCTTCTCCTGCAAATCACTTTAACAATGATTGCATTATCAATTTATTGACTACCAAAATTTGAACCTGTCCTTAATAGCTGTTTAAAGAACTTTCCCTTGAACTGTTAGTGTCCTTACTGGCTGCATGTTTTGTTTGGTTCACATGATGTAATCTGTTTTTGGTGCAGGAGCTGAGACATACCCAAATGGATATTATAGGTGCATCGATGTTAGAGATGTTGCAAACGCACATATTCAAGCTTTTGAAATTCCTTCAGCTAGTGGCAGATATGTTTTGACAGCATATGTCACAACCTTTTCTGAGGTTCTGAAGATCATACGTGAAAACAATCCTACTTTGCGCCTTCCTGAAAAGTGAGTCATTTATAATGTTCAAATTGAACCATTTTCATGTTAATTTGGCCTTGTTGATTGATCCGGATGGTTGATATTTGATAGCCAATGGGCTTGTAGATAAGATTTTACATTCAAGCCAGCTTGGGCGGGGAGGGGAATGCTACTTGTTAATAGTAATTCTGAAGTTATGCGACCAATTCAGATCAGCAGTTTATATGAGTTATAAGAAATATGTTAAGAACCATCTTATGCTTTCCCTGTTTTAGAAACTAAACCATGAAAAGAACAAATATTAAAAATACAAGTATGTTTTGAAAATGAAAGTAGAGCCAGTCCCTTCGAGGACAACCGGTAAAGTTGAAGGTAGAGCTGCATTTTGATTCTTTGAATACCAAAAATGTGTAATCACAAGCAAACCCTGTACCTCTTTTTCTGTATTGTAGTTGGATGGATATCCTTTTTTCGTTTGTGCTGGCTTGTTTTCTTGAAGCAATTGCTTTGACCTGTCACAGAACTTAGCACCTGTATATTGTTTTTCAACTGTTGCAGAAGTACAGAAAGCATGTTCAAGCCATACCAGATGTCCAAAGAGAAAGCAAAAACTTTGGGTATCAACTTCACTCCACTGGATTTGTCTCTCGCAGACACTATTGAGAGCTTGAAGGAGAAGGGCTTTCTCAAAATCTGATTTAGGCTATATTTAACGGTATGGTGTTCCAGTAAATATACTGGTCCTCTCAGTTTCAGTCAAATTTAATTCTTCTTCTTCTTCTTCTTCTTCTTCTTGTATGATATAATTTTATGTGCATTCTGGATACCTGAAAATAAAATTATGTATAACTTGTAGGATTTGCGTTTTGAAGTCTATTTCCTGCCAATGAGATGTCAGGACATCGTAAAGATTTGGAAGTCTTGTAATGAATTTGCGCTGCTGATTCTGTGATGGAATAATCTTAGAACTGGATACCTGAAAATAAAATTATGTATAACTTGTAGGATTTGCGTTTTGAAGTCTATTTCCTGTCAATGAGATGTCAGGACATCGTAAAGATTTGGAAGTCTTGTAATGAATTTGCGCTGCTGATTCTGTGATGGAATAATCTTAGAACTCAATTCTTGTCTGTTCATTCATGAAAATTTTTTAGCCTCGAGCAATGCTTCACAAATTGCTTGCAGGAGCTCCCACATAGTTGAATGGTGTTTGATTGGATTCTCTCTTGATCAGCTCTGGCGTCGAAAACAACATTTTCTAGATCCGTTATTATTAGTATAACAATTAATATATATGTATATGTATATGTATATGTATATGTATATATTTGTCTTTATTTCAAAATATTTTTTTATTGTTTTTAAATTGTTTTAATATATTGATATAAAATAATTTTTTTAAAAATATATTATTTTGATTTATTTTCAAGCAAAAAATATTTTAAAAAATAATTATTATCCCAATACTAAACATGCTTTAAGCATACTTCAACTATATGTCAATTCTTTAGATTTTGCCTCTCATATTTAGATCCTACTTACATTATTAACATGTATTTTCTTAAACATAAAATAAATATTTAGATATTATTAATGTTTTTTCTAGTAAAAAAAAATGAAACTGTGTATGAGTTGACTTTCCATATCTAAAAACAGCTTGGATGACATGTTAAAATATAATTTAACTAAAAAATTTTAAGATATATATTTTTTTAATATTAAAATAACAGCATGGTTCAACTCGAGTTAAGCAAACTTCAACTATATGTCAATTCCTTAGATTTTGCCTCTCATATTTAGATCCTACTTAGATTATTAACATGTATTTTCTTAAACATAAAATAAATATTTAGATATTATTAATGTTTTTTCTAGTGAAAAAAAAT
>Ga0325401_1005233_pt1 | contig 12379 bp, 9 predicted proteins | sample PopdelMetagenome_FD_205666 | JGI IMG/M metagenome (GOLD analysis project Ga0325401, IMG submission 205666) | Populus deltoides microbial communities from Bellville, Georgia, United States - Xylem-PdKOR-R2 | ecosystem: Host-associated > Plants > Phyllosphere > Stem > Wood/Secondary xylem | place...
TGTCGAGTCGCCGACCATTCCCATCACTTGTTTCCATGGCTCCATACTCATTAATTTAAAGTGGGGTTTCTCGTCCTTGGATAGTCGACATCTGAATAATTTGTAGATCTTTGAACAAAAGTCCAATATACTTTAAAAAATAATTAAAATACTATTTTTTTATTTTTTAAAAATTATTTTGAATATTAACTTATCAAAATAATTTAAAAATATCAAAAAATATTAATTTAAAATAAAAAATAAAAACATTTTAAAAATTATTTTTAAAACACAAAAATAATTCATACTTCATTAATTCGAGTGTGGTGACGTGATATTGTACCGTGTTGTGATATAGTTATGGGTACTCCTCCAAATGCGAGGTAGTGAAAGATTCAGTCTCTGTATTTCTAAATTTTCTAATTTAGTGTTTTTTTATTGAGTATTTTTATCTTAGATTATCTAATCAAGCATTTCTATTTAAGTGGCTGTAACTCAGTTTTTTTCATTTAAATAAATCCATTATTAAGTTGGTAATGACATATTCTTCTATATGTGGACGCCTGCCGTTCTTATTGTGGGATCTATAAATAATAAAAAATAACAATGAAAAAATTATTTATGAAAAATAAAAATAAATATTTAATTAACGAAGATGCAAACTGTGTTTTGTGATGATAATTTCATATACCTTCTTTCTTTTACAGGTAATTAAGAAATCCTGGAACATAGTTTATCAAAAATAATATTTCTAAAAACGACAAATGTTCCTCCTATAGTGCAACGTTAATCGATTTCTCTTTTTGTTTTGTTTTTTTATTATTATTTTTGGGTTGTTGAATTTGGATTTCATTCAAAAGACCTAAGTTTTTTTTCATATATTATTATTATTATTTATTTATTCCATGTAGAACTGGTGTGTGTGAGACTCCTTTTAACTTGTAATCTATTTTTTTTAGGTTTGTCAAGTGGATTAGATTTTAATATTTTTATTATATCGTTAGATCTTAATTAATGTTAATGTGTCATATTAGATTTGATAATTTAGCTTGATTTTCATCCAAAAGACTTAAATTTTATAGTGAATGGTTAATTCTTAACTTTATATATTTAATCTTATTCTATTATTTATTATTCTATGTAAAATTGGTGGTTCTAACATGAGCTTAGTGTTTTAAAGTTTTTTTAAAAAAATGTGGTGACCTAAAAATAACATTCATGAGCTTAGTTTTTTTTTTCTTCTTGTTTTATTTTCAAATTTTCATTTTCACTTTTCTTTTTCGTCTTTCCGTAATAAGGATGATATGTGTCTATTTAACAAATATACTATCAACAATTCAATTAAAAAATACAAATAAAAATAAAAAATAAAAATAAAAATGATTAAAGAAAATAAACATATGCCCTAAAAAAGGCAGTGGTATTTAATTAAAAATTGTATAACTATAGCTACTGAATTTTTCATCATCTCCATACTCATGCAAGCCAATAGGGTGTTTATTTTATGAAAAATATATTTTTAAAAATTAATTTTCTATTTTTTTCATATTTGTTTAACTTTCTCAACTTTGGAAAACAATTTCTGGATTTTTAACAAAAAATAATTAAATAAAATAATCAAATTACTTTTAAAATTAAAATTTGTTAAACTTGAATTCAAGGACTTTTTGTATTTTTATATTTGTTTTAATAATGAAGTTGTTAGAAAGACAATTGGTATTTTGATAAATATGAGTTCTGATTTAAAAATAAAAAAGTAGTCAAGGCATGTAATGTTCTCTATTCTTTTTTGTCTATATTTTTTTTATTATTATTTATTTTATTTGAAATAATTTATAAATAGTAAATTTTTCTCAATTTCAACTTCCTTCAACTTTTTTATTTATTTGATTTGATCATTATTATTTTGATTGTTATTTTTTATTTGAGATAATTTATAAAACAATGTTATTTTTTTTTATTTCATCATCTTTTAATATTTTTCATCCATCAGATTTAGTTTTCGTTCTCTAGATAAATAAATAAAATTAAAACAAAAATAATTTTTTTAGCTCATTTTTAATGACATAAACAAATACTGAAAAATGCTTACCAACTCATTTTTTATAATACTAACTAATATATACAAGATGCATGCCCACGCGCTGTCGCGGGCTTATAAAACAAATATATTTAATAGTGTTATAATTGTGAACCAGCGCTATGTAAGTAATAGAAACTAAAGGTATGATGAAGCCAATATTTTATGATGGAAAAAAAAGTTGTGTTGGTGATCAAAACTTAGAGACTGAACAAAATGATTTGTTGCAATCCACAGTGTTTTGGGAGCAAAGATACAGTGTTTTCGCCACATGATTTAGCTTTTGTGTTAATAAAAAGCAAAAAAAATTACAAAGCTAAATTCTCTACCAACTTAATATTAAAAAAAACAACAAAGATAATTTTGGAAGGAAAAAAATCCGTGAGAAAAAACGTTGTAGCAATTGACAATGTTTTGTGAGGAAAACTACAGTGCTTTCCCCAATAAAATAAAATAAAAAATCATTTAGAGAAATACTGTAGCAATCCATAATGTTTTGTGAGAAAAAATACAACGTTTTCCCCATATGATTTAGCTTTATTGTAATTATAATTCTTAACCAACTTAATATTAAAAAAATAGACAAAAATAATTTTGAAAAAAATAATAAAAAATCATATGGGAAAACACTGCAATAATTCACAGTGTTTTAAAGAAAAAAAATTATAAAGCTAGATTCTTAATTAGTTCAATATTAAAAAAATCAAATCGACGGAGACAATTTTAGAAAAAAATATTAAAAAAACACAAAAAATAGAAAAAAAATCATGTTGGAAACAATATAGCAATTCATGGTGTTTTGTGATGAAAGTTAAAATATTTCTCCACATGATTTAACCTTATTTGTAATGACTTGTAATTGTAATTTTCAACAGCTACAGTGCTTTCCCCATATGATTAAGTTTTATTACAAAGTTAAATTCTAACCAACTCAATATTAAAAAAAATAGAATCGACGAAGATAATTTTGGAAAAAAAATATTACAAGAAAAAACACAAAAGAAACTGGAAAAAAACCATGTGAGGAAAAATTATATCAATCCATAGTGTTTTGTGAGGAAAAACTTGTATTTACTTGTAATTACAATTCTTAACTAGCTTAATATTTAAAAAATAAAATTGAAAAAGACAATTTTAGGAAAAAACATAACAAGATAGAAAAAAAAAACTATATGAGAAAAAACACTGTAGTAATCCACGGTAATTTGCGAGGAAAGTTACAATGCGTTCCTCACATATTGTAACTGTAATTTTTAACCAGCTCAATATTAAAAAATAAAATAAAAAAAGATAATTTCGGAGAAAATCATACAAAAAAAACCATGCGAAGAAACACTGTAACAATAAACAATGTTTTAAAGAAAAAAATTATAAAACTAAATTCTCAATCAACTCAATATAAAAAAAATCGACAAATATAATTTTGAAAAATAAAAAAATAAAATAGAAAAACTATGTAGAAAAATATTGTAGCAATGCACAGTATGTTAAAGGAAAAAAATTACAAAGCAGAATTTTTAATCAGTTCAATATTTAAAAAATAAAATCAACAAAGATAATTTTTTTAAAAAAAATTAATTGAAAAAAAAATAAAAAAAAGAAAAGATGAAAAAAAAAAGAAAAGTACTTTTAAAAAAAGGGGAAAAAAAAAGAGAAAATTGGAAAAAAATATATAAAAATATAAAAAAACACTATAAATTACTGTTATAATAGATAGTAATTTAGATATGAAAAAACAGTCCATGCCATTTAGATATTATTAATATATATACATATATTATTTTAAAAAAGAGTAAAAGTTTATCTTTGCATTTCCCTCGGAAAATGCACTGTAGGGTTCAGACACTGTGTGCTGTATGGTTCCAAAACTGACACGTATATATGGCAGGCTTCAAATATTTTAAAGTTAAAACGATCTCTGGAAAGGTCGCAAAAACGAGGAACTCAGATATAATAATAATAATTTACTTGGAAATAGATGCATGATTGATGGCTCTTCCATTTTTCAAAAAGTTAGCAGGGTAGGTATGAAATTGAAAATGGCACCGAACGGCGCCGCGGCAACCCGTGAATGCACCTGCGTTGCTTACCTGATCAAGCGAGTACTTGCAAGAGTGCTGAGTGCTGTCGATAATTGACAGTTACCATATGATCTGCAGCAGCAATATTGTTTCCGACCAGTCAATCTCAGACACAAAGCTATCAGTTGATTGATCAACAACATCGATCCATGCTGGCTGCTGGAGCTAGGTGGAGGTCGAAAATTGGAGGCTGTCGATTTCTGGCCACTTCCACATCTCACGACCGCCTGGCGATTTTGCACCAAGTCGGGGTCCAAATGGCAGATTTACATTGATATTTTAAGAAATTCCACCAGCATCTTGTCCACACTCGTATTTAGGCTATGATGTGTATGGTTTGTTTCTTATTATTTACAAATCTTGTCTTCTCGTGATGATCATGGAGAAATCAAGTTTGTTTATTGTATCTGGAGGCACTTGCAGACAATTTGGCGTCTTTAGGATATGATGTTAGCAGTAACCCAGAAGCCGAGTCTCGCAGGCCTGGCAAAAATTGTTTTAAGCTGTCGTCCACTCTCTCTCTGTTTTTTTTTATACACGGACGATGGGTAACCTGCTGTGGCCACCAATTTGTCACTCTCTACGTCATTTTCCAGTCATCTTCGGTTTTGAAATTTCAAAAACTTAATTATTTCTCAATTTATTTTCACTTGACGTCAAAGAAACACCAGGGAAAACTATAAAAACTTGTTTTCAAACCCAAAATATCTTCTAATCTCACTAAAAACAAAAACAAATGAATTAAAAGAGAAACTTTAACAGCCATAATCTACCTTTTCCAACATTTTTATAGAGAAAAACAACATCTTTATTCAACTTCTTTTGAAAATATAAATTTATTCACCCAATATCATCCTTTTTAATGCCCTGAATGTTGACATCTGATCACTCTTTGTCCTCAATATTTTGTGGTGTCTCTCTCTTTCTCTTTAATTTTTAAAAACTAAAACGAAAAAAATATTTTGGATTGAAACGTGGACTCCTAAAATAACAAGACCCATGCAACGAATAAACTAAAACTACAGGGATCAAAATGGAATCTATTTTATTTACTTTTGATAAATTTGATCATTCCTCTTTTAATTTTTATATTTAACCACAAATTAATGTTTATAGTGCAAAATTGTTTTTCAATTCATCACTAACACTCTGTACAAGAAGCATTGGAGCTTGAAAAACTCAACTCCTGTCTTATCAGTTAGGAAAAGAGATGGAATGCCATCTGGAGGTCGATCCCGAATACTCAACTCATTAATTATCACCATGCACGAGAATCCAATTTCGCCAAAAAAATATAATCAGTCCCTTGTTTTGCTTTCTCGAAAGACATGTTCAGTTGAAAAATGCACTCTCTATCTAAGAGAAACCGGATATGATCCGAAGTCCAAGCACATCAAGGATGAGGAGGAGCTACATAAGATTCAAAATCACAATTGCACTTGGCGTTCTTGCTATATAAAATTACAATAATGGTAAAATATCCTAATTTATCAAAATAAATGTTGTGATTACTGATTTTTGAGATAAATTGACTTATTAATTTTATTATTATTATTATCAATGTGTGCAAGAAATTTTTTAAAAAAATTTGGTGCTAGATATTGTCCCATTAAAGTAAATTCAGGATTGTCAACAGAATCCTAGAAACCTACTGAATGTGAGCAGTGAACTTTCAAATCATAACACAGGAAATGCACTCAAAGTCCAATTGCCATCCTTTCGGTCGAACTTCTATGTCTTAAAAGTGATGATGGGGTGTTTGCTGCCACGCCATTTCCTAAATCGCTATCTTAGGACCTCCGACCTATACATGCGTAGAGGGAATATTTATTCGGAGATAGATGCTGTCAATGAGACCAGGACAATTCGGTACGTGTTTATCATCACGTCTCAAAGTACTGCGAGAACAAATTACACGAGATTGAGGGGCCAATAATGGTCGTATGGGGACAAAAAAAAATTAAAAAAATCGTTCCTTCTACGCTTGCTGTTCGATTCCAAACCTACTTTTTACATTTTTTAAGAGTTTTTTTAAAATAATTTAATTTTTAATTTGTTTTAAATTAATTGTTTTTTATGTTTTTTTTTATTGCTTTAATAGATTGACGTCTAAAATTCAAATTATTTTTTTTAAAAAAATATTTTAAAAAGTAAGAAGATAGACGAAAGCTCGAATTGCCTTCACTGTTCTAAAACATTGCGTGTTACTTTCAAAGACACGAATGGACGTTTACTGGTTTTGAATTGAGATTTGATCAAAAGAAAACCCCAAACGCCAAAATGGAAGCGATGAGAGAGGCCACAGTATTGCACGCTGTGGCCGAGTCAGAGATTTCTTGTCTAAAATTTCACAATGGATGGTTACCATATAAGACTCTTTTTATGAATGGTCCAAACCCAATTACTCAACAGAAGGTGGGACCAATTGGCTTTCGGAATACCACAAATCCACCGCCACCATCGATGGTTCCCGGTCCATCCTTTGGACCACCATGAATTCACGTGTTCGATAATACAGAAAATATATGTCCATGTTTTTTTTATAATTTTAATATTTTCATTTGTTTTGTTTTTGGGAAAAGAATATTTTGAAAAACATCCTAGCCACGTGTCCGACCTGTGTATCCATCGCAATAATTGACACACATATCATCTCTTATTGAATCTTCTTTTCTCTCAGAGTGTACCCTCCGAATTGAGTCTTACTTCCTCTTGCCGTTTCAGTTTCAAAGGCAGTAACTCATAGGGGGTGTGTTCGAGAGAGATGGATAGAGAAATGCAAAATAGCAGCCTGTACATATCGCGTGGCACAGAAGGATCTGAAAGCGGTGGAATTATTAGCAAGAATCTTGACGATGATGGTCGACCAAAAAGAACTGGTGCATATGCTTGAAGAACTCATTTTCCTATTCTTACATCCTTTTTTTCTCTTCAGCTTATAGTTATTGGTTTTGTTCTGATGGGCGGTGGTTGTTTTTTAAGGAACATGGATAACTGCAAGTGCCCATATTATCACTGCTGTGATCGGATCTGGAGTGCTATCCCTGGCATGGGCTATAGCACAGTTAGGATGGGTGGTTGGGCCGCTTGTTCTCGTGGTGTTCTCTTTCATCACTTTTTTCACGTCCATTCTTCTTGCCGATTCCTACAGGTCTCCCGACCCTATCACTGGCAATAGAAACTATACTTACATGGATGCTGTGAGAGCCAACTTAGGTGAGTTCATTATATTTTGACTACGAATCTATTACCACATATGCTAAAGACAATCAAATTTAACTATAACCGGTTCTCCCTTCATTTGTATCAGGAGGCAGGAAAGTTCAGCTCTGTGGGTTGGCACAGTACGTGAATCTGATAGGAATTACAGTTGGTTACACCATCACTGCATCTATTAGCATGGTGTAAGTAGGTTACAGCTAAAGGCATATCATGTGATTCCTCTCCAAAGAACAAAAAACATGTCATGTGGAATCTTCTTGGTTTTTTTTTTATATATATATATATATTAAAAAAACCGAGCCAGTATTTAGCATGGCATGGTGGCTAATTAGGAAAGAAAAAGACAGTGCTAAAATTTATTTACACGCGTCTTAAAATTCTCAGGGCTGTTAGGAGGTCAAATTGTTTCCACAAACATGGGCATGCTGTGAAGTGCCAGACGTCAAATAATCCATACATGATAATCTTTGCGTGCATCCAAATCATGCTTAGCCAGATACCAAACTTCCACAAGCTCTCATGGCTGTCGATTCTTGCAGCAGTGATGTCTTTTGCTTATGCTTCCATTGGCCTTGGACTATCCTTTGCAAAAGTAATCGGTAATAATACCATACCTAATAATACTTGAATTAAAAAGCATTAAATATCACTCCCAATTCAGTACTTTTCGTGTCGTGCCCTAATTAAATCTAATATCTGTGTCTTAATTTTGATTGATTTGTTTTGAATGGAATATATATATGAAGGCGGCGCGCATGCAAGGACAAGCTTAACAGGAGTAACAGTTGGGGTGGACGTGTCAGCAGAACAGAAAGTCTGGAGGACCTTCCAAGCCCTCGGGGACATTGCCTTTGCGTATGCTTACTCTACTGTGCTCATCGAGATACAGGCAAGCCAATATATACTGCTATTCTCTAAACTGCTTGAACTTTCATATGTTCAATCCATTATACACCATTCTACATGCAAGAGGACTAGCACCTCGACCCAACATGATGATTAATTATTAATTTGATGCATTTAGTAGGAGACTTGAAATGTGTGCCAGATTAAACGTGGGTGCTATGGCTTGCTGCTGCTAAAAAAATACGAATGTTTTTGTCTGTCGGATGTTGGCTTCGAACAAAATTAACTTTCACAAGCCGTGTTCAAAAAAACAAACAAAATAAAGAAAGTTTCACAGGCCAGTAAAAGATTACATCTGATAATACTTTTCAGAACGATCACAAATCTTAACACGAAGTACTGAAACATGGGGTAGTCCAAAAACAAAACTGTAGTAGCATTATTATAAGCATATTCAAATATCCGGCCATACGGGTCCCCTTCGGTGGGGTCCTCGGTTCTGGGGGTCCCATCGAGCAAGTGATTCAATTAGCAAGATGCATGCGTCTCCAAGTTCATTTGGAGTCCTGATCTGATTTTCAAGAGGGAGAATGCATTCCTGTAATCAACTTGTCTGTACTGTATACTGTCTTGATGAGGAGGACCTTGAGTAGCCGTAGATGCCAAGTCCCCACCCTCAAGAATACCTGCTTGGGATATGGGACGTCTTATCTCATGTTTAACTTCTTTCTTCGCTAAAAGTTTAGGTACTGCGTTTTTGATGGTTTGCAATAGGGTTTCAAAGATTCCTCAATGACTGTTATGGTGATTGAGGACCATAATTTTAAAACTTTGTGCCCTAGATATTGGGCCATTCGGGAGAGAACTATAGGCCCACGTTGTCCTCTTATGGCCATTCGGGAGAGAACTATAGGCCCACGTTGTCCTCTTAGATGTTGTCTCGTAATCCACCCATAATTTTAAAATCCGGCTGGCGGATTGACATCAGGCCAGGTTTAAGAAACAAATAGTAGAATGCAAAAATTCAGGTTGATTTTATCATCTGTTAACTTAGAAAAACCTGATAAAAAATTTAGTTATAATTTATTAATTATTTATTTTTTAATAAAAAATATTATTTTATTTTATAAAAAAATTAAAAAATTACCCGATGATGTAATCAAAATTCATAATTCAAGTCTTGGGCGGGTTGACCACTAGGTTGTGTTTAAAAACCAGAAATCCACCATGAGCAGAGGTTGCTTTATTAATTGGGTGCCTTGCATATAGCAAGTACTAGTCTAACAAATATGGACATTTTTAGATAGATATTAGTAGCACGCGTTATTTTATATATTTTGTAAGCTATACCAAACTTTTTTTTTGCATGTAAAAAAAATATTTAGGCTATGATAGAATTTTTAAATAAATAGGAGAAACCCTAGAGTTGGATTAAACTTTGATTAATTTGATAATATGGTAAAAAAAAATTAGACAACAACAAAAAAAAACAATATTGGATCGGATCAAGCTGAGTTAACAAATGAAACTCTTGACCCAACACATGAATCATAAAAAATCTATTGTAAAAAAAAATTCTAAAAAAATCTAAGCGAACCTGAGTCAAATCTTTCAAACCTATGACTCGAAAGGTTAACAAAATCTTGGTAAATAAAATATTGAAGGATAAAATCAAAAAGAAAAGTTCCAATAAAAAAAGATTATAAACAAAATAAATATCAATCAAAAGAATAAAGATTATATTTGACATAAATAAAATGAACTAAGATATTGAGTTATGCAATTCACAAAATAATTCAATTAATAGAATTATTAAAAAAAATTAACAATAAAAAAATAAAGAGTAAATCTGAAAGCTAAAAAAATAAAGGGTTAAATTAAAAGAAAAATCCAATTCTATAGATTATTTAAAATAAAAAAATAGCAATAAAAAATATGGACCAAAACTAAAAAAAAAATTGAAGAACTGCTTTGAAAATGTGTAGGGAATGGCTCTAAAATCGATAAGAAAAGAGGAAAAAAAAAAGAAAAAAAAGCTACTAGAGAAAAATTTGATATTTTTTTAGTACACACACTATTCATTAAGGAAGGTGACACCATGAGGAATAAAAGAGGGGCCATTGAACATTAACGATCATATAAACAAAATAATTTCTTAAATCTTTTATAATCACAACGAAACTAAATGTAACACCCCATGAAATTACATGCATTAGAATCATCATTTCACATGATGTTCATGAAAACATGGGTCATTGAACATTATATAAACTTTTAAAAATCAGCTATTTATTCATTATTTAAAATTGATAATCCTTTCAATTTTAAATAAATTTCAGTAGAGGTTTCCCTACACAAGACTCTATTCAAGAATGATCTGAAGTTTTTTGCCGCATCATAAATTTTCAATCCATACATATAAAAATGAGTCACTACCAACCTAACCAAACTAAAATTCACACAAGTTTCCCCTTAGTTGTCATCAATATGAACAACTAAGTAGCATATTTTTTTCACCTTATTCACCATCTACATGATGCACTGATTATCAAAATTTATCTCTTTAGTTACTGCCAATATGTTCAACTAATATCGAGAATATATTCTTAGTTAACATCAACACAATTAACTAAATATCTTAATATTTATTATGTTTTGTCAACACGTTTAATTAGTATAAATAAGAAATAATTATGTTTCTTTTTCAAGCCCGTTAAATTTTGGGGAAAGAGCAAAAAACCCACTCTATAAGTCAACGTAAGGTCATGCAAGAAATACGTGAAGAACCACCGCCATGCACTCTCATACATTGATTTTTGTTTTTTACCTTTTACGTTTTACTTTTATTGATAAAAAAGAATGTTTTTCTTTATAACTCTTTGAAGGCACATGATTAAAATAAATAAAACCATACTAGTTCGTATCCTCGTATCAACACGAGCCCGTGTTTTTCAGTAAACATATAGAGTGGTAAGGTTAAATTAACTTGTGAAGCTTCTAATCCTTCTTCATTAATGACAAATTGGACCAATGTGTGTACACATCTCCTAGACCAAAAAATGAAAAACTTGTTATGGAACCTGTCACCGTAAATTCAAAAATATGATGATGCTCAAGGAGGCGAAATATCTCGTATGAAATGCAGGACACACTGAAATCAAGTCCCCCGGAGAACAAAGCTATGAAGAGAGCAAGCTTTGTTGGCATCCTGACAACAACCACGTTCTACATTCTCTGTGGTTGTCTTGGTTATGCAGCTTTTGGAAATGATGCACCGGGCAATTTCCTTACTGGTTTTGGATTCTACGAGCCTTTCGTGCTAATTGACATCGCAAATGTATGCATAGCTATCCACCTTATTGGTGCCTACCAGGTAAAGCCTTGCCACTCAAGATGTCCATCAAAGTTGTGCAATTTATAATATACTTTGGCCAGCCATATTCTAAAATGATCTGCATAAACAGGTATTCTGCCAGCCAATCTTCAGTTTTGTGGAGAGCAGATGCCACAGAAGATGGCCTGATAGCAAGTTCATAACAAGTGAGCACGCCATTAACATTCCATTTTATGGTGTGTATTACCTCAACTTATTCAGGCTAGTGTGGAGAACTTTATACGTTATAGTGACAGCAGTTCTGGCCATGATCCTTCCATTCTTCAACGACTTCTTGGCTCTTCTTGGGGCGATCTCTTTCTGGCCGTTGACAGTTTATTTTCCCGTAGAGATGTATATGGCGAGGACAAAAATGCCAAAATTCTCTTTCAGGTGGACCTCCCTGAAGATGTTGAGTTGGGCCTGCCTGGCAGTATCGCTTGTTTCTGCTGCCGGATCAGTTGAAGGCCTGATCCAAGCTCTCAAGACATATAAGCCCTTCAAAGCCCAGCAATGATTCTGTTCCATGATCATACTTTCACTCGGCTCGAACCAGAAAGTCGGAGAATCAGTCTGCACTTTACTCATGATGCTGAGCAATATCAAATCACCTACCTGTATTCCGTCAATTATAAGTAAAACTCACATGATCATGTCAGAGAGAAACTGCATTAACACTGATCGGGATCTCCTATTCTATCAGTCAGAAGCAATGAGGTTTTTGTTTGGTACCTAAAACTCATATTTCTTTCTCTATTTTTTTTTATATATATAATGTCCTTCAGGAAACCCAAACCA
>Ga0325401_1005239_pt1 | contig 12370 bp, 9 predicted proteins | sample PopdelMetagenome_FD_205666 | JGI IMG/M metagenome (GOLD analysis project Ga0325401, IMG submission 205666) | Populus deltoides microbial communities from Bellville, Georgia, United States - Xylem-PdKOR-R2 | ecosystem: Host-associated > Plants > Phyllosphere > Stem > Wood/Secondary xylem | place...
GTGACGTACCTGTTGGGCTGTGATGACCTGGTAATGGCCTCGAGCCCTCAAATACAAAGGACTCAACACGTCAATATGGATAGTACACGTGTTAGGCAGGCATTGGTAGACATTTGCATATATATATATATATGTATGTATGTATGTATGTATGTATGTATGTTAATCAGGCTTAAAAAAGAACCTGTAGAGAACAGCCACCTCCAAAACCTGGTCGAAAGTGCTGGAAAGAAGTGCCTCCCTCTTCTTCAGTAACGTCCACTCCCTCTCTCTCTCTCTCTCTCTCCCCCCTCTTGTCCTAACTATGTAACACTCAATTCTTTGTTTTCACCCTTTCCAAATGGCTTTATCTCTCCCTCCTACAAAGCCAAAACAACACTACGTTATCATAGAATCCCTACGTTATCATAGAATCCCCACATACTCCAAAACTTAAATTATTATATGTACATGGTCTTAATTTGCCTCTCTTTTTCCTTAACTCTATACATAGTATTTATATTCTCCTTCTCCTCTATTTTACAAGCATTGATAAATGCCAAGAAAAGAAAGGAGACAGGGAAAGAGAGACCAAAAATATGAAAAATTAAAATTTCGTTCTTCTCTTTTTTTCTTTTTGTAGCAAAACTCCTCTTAAGTTCATAATATAGAAACCACAAGAACATTGGATCCCCCTCCCCACATTTGATTTCTCTCTCCAGAAATATGGGAGATTACACCAATCTCCACCGTGATCGAGAACAGGAACACGACCAAGACCGAGACGGAGACCAAGAAGAAGAAGAAGAAGAAGCTCTCTCTCTTTGTGACTTCCCGCTACAAGGCAGGAACAAAGAAAGCCCAGATATAGCTGCCCACAATAGTGCAAGACCATCATCGGAGCCTGCCGAATCCTTCGAGTTCTTTAGCGACGTAAGCTCAGAGATGAGTTCAGCTGAAGACATTATCTTTCATGGTAAGCTCGTTCCCTTCATAGAGCCCTACTTTACTCCCCAAAATCAAACTAAAGAAGACCAACAACGCATTTCTTTTCGTCGCCGATGCGATTCTTTATCCGAGTTGCAAAGTTCTGTAAGTCGTTCGAATAGTACCAAGAATAATATTGCACTCATGAGAAACAGTCGGTCTCTGGATTATCGCAACCTTGAAAGGTTTCCTAGCTCTAAGAAATTTTCACCGGAATTGGATATTGAAAGAAGTTCATCATTAAAGAGTATCCATGCAAGAGGTGAAGTTAAGAGGACGACCTCAAAGCCCCGATGGTATCTGCTGATGTTCGGGGTGGTTAAGCCTCCTACAGAGATGGACCTTAGCGATATAAAAAGCCGGCAAGTTCGCCGTAATTCTTCGATGACCATGTTCCCGCCTGTTGATACCGACGGCAAGAAGACGCCGGTTAGCCAGAGTTCTATTAGCAAGGGCTCTTGTAGGCTGCTTAGAGTATTAAGCTGCAAGGACCCTGCTAGTGTTGCTGTAGCGACGTCGTTCCTGACGCCCCAGGTATGAGCAGATGGAAACAAATGGAATTGGATCTGGCACTTGCCATGCAGGTGATGTCCGTCCAAATCAACATTTTCGGGACAATATTGGGTCTAAAAGTTTGCTGTGCGAAAAAAGAGTGGGTGATTTTGGTGAGGGTAAAATGGTGATTGGATTAAATTTGAGGATTGATTTGGTTGGTGCCTTGGTAGCGAGGGTAATGTAATTGTGACTCAACGTAGAAGCAAGGGACATGATTTTGGTGATAAGAGTAGAGTGATGGAACATGCATGGTTGATAATATTTATGGCCCCTTAGTAACTGAGCATTCAAGATTTGAGGGTTTTTCTTTATTTTTATTTTTTTTAATTTTTAATTTTTAGGTTAGGTGGTGTAGAGTGAAGTGAAAGATGATCACGAGAGTCCTGCGAGTGGCATAATTAAAAATACCGATATTATCTGTTATTTATACCTAATGCTATTGTCACTTTTGGGATTTTGTCTCTTTATTTATAGCTAGATGTTGAAAGTGGGTGGAAGATCGATATTATATATTCAATAAATAATTTTTTTTTTGTTTTTCTTTATACACACCGATGCTTCCATGGGCTCATCATTTATACTTATCATCTAAAGAGAGTTTCAGTATTTTAAGAAGCTGACAAAGTAGAAAATGCAGTGCAATTAAACCAAGTTGAAGATCGGATGATGCATTGCTGGATCATCGTCTCTGTTGTGCCAACCACAACTCTCATGATCTCTGCAATGTCATTTGTACAAGTTGACAACCATAATTGTATATGTATTGATGAGAGAGGCCAACAGCCGGAATAATTGATCATACTTACTAAATTGGTGGTTAATAATGGACTTCTATGTTTGTCCTAGTAAATAGTTTGGAGGCTTTATCATCTCAAAATCAGTGTTCCCAACCCTTGCATCATTACCAAAATTTTTAGATTTACTTACGAAATTTTCTATCGGTATTTATACTCTTAATCCGTCAGCACGAATTTTAGCAACGGGCTCACGAACAAAAAATCTCCGTCAAAAAAACTCTCGTTGGTGATTTGTGGTCTATCGGTGAGTCCGTCAATAACAATTTCACCGATGGATTTATTGATAGCAAAAGCACCTAAAAAAATTACTCGCTTCATTCTGTCAGTATTTCCATCAGTGAATATAACATATCACCGACAAAAAAGTCGTATGTGTATGTAATTCCATCAATGATTTTTTTTGTCCATCGGTAATCCCCTCAGTGAATTTGACATATAATCATCAAACATACCGTCTGTAATTTCATTGGTGAGTAAATAGTGGTAGTGACATTTTCAGTAATTCTTTTCCAACTATCTAGAATATACCGACAGATAAACTCCATCATTAACCTCATTGGTAATAATTTTAAAATATTTTTTAAAAAAGAATCTATTAAACAAAAGTAGAAAATAATTGAATTAATATAAAAATAAAATATTTATTATAAATTTAAACATTTATTAGTTCAAATAAAATTAATCTAGAATAGAGGCATAGGAGAAGGAGGAGGCAGTTCTTCACTGAGACCATGGGGCAAATCAAAGGGAGCATATGTACCACCCATCTATGATCTCGTCTCCATCACCGATCGACAGAGTTCGGTCATCTCAACACTAAGTCGTTCATTATCAGCAGCAAGATGGGTTGTTTGAGCTTGAACTCATTGGTCTAAAATCATCTTGAACTTCAGAGTTTGAATGCTTGAAATTGATTGTGAGCATCCAATGGTTGAAACATCACGGGTCGTCAGCAAGTCCTCGGTCGTAGTGTTAGAGAGACCATACATCCGATTTCTATCGGGTCCACCGGATGAACCTCCCTATAACCACAGATCCAAATCCAAATCCCGATGGGTCGAAGGATCGTCCTTGTATCTATACTTCAACCAGGTGTTATATGTATCCTAGAAAACAAAGTCAAAAAATTCAAAAAAAAATAACTTAAGAAAAAAAATGGTTGAAAACCAACATACCACAAAGTGTTGAGCTCGACTATCCACAAGATGCTGCACTTTTATTTGGTGGTCATCACTTCACATGTGCATTTCCACATAAAACTCCATCGGGCTTAAGTCGCGTACAAGAACCGTAGCCTGCAAGAGAAAATTATTGTTAGTTAAATATATTAAATAAAAAATTGATGTAATTAATAAAGAATCTTATCATCCGTTTTGCATGTGAAACGAATGGAACAGAGCTGTTGGTATGCATGGTAACAGAACCGTAAACACAATGGTTCTGGTTCTCCACACCGGAGTGTGATCGTCACACGAAACGTTCAGACATCATGTGCTGAATATTTTCTGCCCACACAACCTCCAAGATGTACGAAGGTCTAAAATCCTCCAAAACCATCATGTTCTTCTAGCTTAGAAACTCTCTTTCTTTCGCATATCTTTTGGTTTTTTTGTGTCTCGTACCAAAAATCCCACAAACTTTATGGTAAAAATGAATTATCTGTTAGTAAATGAAAAATAAAATTGAATAAAAGGATTAAAAAATTATCTTGATTTCAACCTTACCTAGTTGCAGCGTGATTCTCCCAAACCCACCTTGCAATTGTGTTGTCACCTCTATCTCATTTAAAATTTTCCTTGCGGTTAAAATTTGTAAAATAAAATTTTCATTAATATTAATAAACTAACCAAATTAACATAATAAAAAAATATTTAAGTCGTTACTAACCTTAAACCTTCTAAATCATGCATCAATCATAGGTTTTCCACTCAGGATGTTTGGAAACCTGACTCCATTGAAGCAAATTTAAAAAAAATAATAATTTCAAAAAAAAATGGTTGAAAACCAACATACCATAAAGTGTTGAGCTTGACTATTCACGAGCTGCTACACCTTTTTTTTAGCAGTTATCACTCCATATGTACGTTTCCATAAAAAGCCTTATCGGGCTTAAATCACATCCAAGAACCGCAGCCTGCAAGAGAAAATTATTGTTAGTTAAATATATTAAATAAAAAAATTGATGTGATTAATAAAAAATCTTATAATCCGCTTTGCATGTAAAACGAACGAAACAGAGCTATCAGTATGCGTAGTAACAGAACCATGAACACACTGGTTTCGATTCTCTACACCGGAGTTATGGTATGGTATTAGCAGCCCTAATGTTTGTAAACCTGAAATTTCATTTGTTAATTGAAATTAATTTTTCAAAAATTATTAACTTGTTGATGTAAAGGAAAAACAAACTTACATTGAAATATCGTTCTTCCACTGAGCCTAGTACTTCCAGGTAAATGGATCCTACTATGAAGGGACCCCCCTCAATGTGGTGGATGTTTATCTCTTAAGTGTTTGTTCTTGGTCAATACCTAACGACTCATGGTTGTTTGAATCGTTACTAGGAGAACTAGCAGTAATCATGTCCATACAATGTGTTCTTGACGTTCTCATAGGCATCTACATCAATTAAAAGATTAAAGTACTGTAAATCATTTCTATTTTCAAAAACAATTCGGCAACAGATCTTCTATACAGGAGACTACCCAAAAATTTTAAACCTCTAAATACACAACAATTTAAATTGGATTGCCACAAACCATTTGATTTTACTCCAATCTATGTCAGTCTAATCATTTCAATTATGTTAATTTAACCAAATTTGCCATTAACTTTGCTACGGCCATTTGTGAAATGATCAAAGGAGATAGATATAAACACGTTAAAGTATTCGTAGTATCAATATTTCACATTAAAAAACTATTCATTTATCCTAACTATTATCTTAGCTATTTTTTATTTATTTATGATGGCTACTATTTTTTATTTTTATATTTTAAAATAATTTTTATTTTTCATGAAATAAAAAACTTTTTGTTATCACTAACAAATCAATTAGCTAACCATAATGATTATGTGGGTCTTATAAATAAAATTATAATCTAATAATATTTAATGAAAGATAAGAACATAAAAATTAAAAAGAAAATTAAAAAAATTCCAACAACATTCATACAATCATTAAAGAACATAAAAATTAAAACATTTAAAAAAGTCCCAACAACATTCATACAATTAAGAATAGAAATTTAAAAAAAATAATGCAAAAAAACATTAAAAAAAGGAAAATAAAGAATGTTATCTTATTGTCGTTGTGAGTTCTCGTGATCTTGAGAAGAGAAAACAAAATTCAAACATTATGTTAAATAATAAGAGAAGAAGAGAAGGAGAAGACATACATGCTCATGGAGAAGAAGAGAAGAGAAACAAAGATGAAGATTTAGGAGGAGAAGAGAAAAGCTCCAGAGGAAGAGACATGTGCTCGTCTGTTCTGATTTCAGGGATTCTAATCTTTTAATTTAGGGGATTTTTACAAACAAAATTCCTAACAGCCATTTAAATATTAGTATTTTTAATTTTTCTTTTGGTATTTCCATCTATAATGTCTAATTAAAAATTTTAATTAGAAGATTTTTCCGAACCGTTAGTGATTCCATCTAAGAAAATACCGACAAACATTAACCATTAGTGATCCCACTTGTACTGGATAGTAATAAATAGTGAAAATGAAAAGTGAACAATTCCTTAACTCTCGAGAAAATACTAACAGACATGAATCGTTGGTGATCTTGTATGCATTGAACACAATGAACGGTATATATGTTGGTATTTTACAAATTATCGGTATTTTCATTAGTGTAAAACAATTTTTGTTGTCAGATTGTATTTATATTCCTTATGTATCTATCCTGTAAATACTTTAAATTACAACAGCACAATAACACTAGTTTTGTGTATAATAATAAAATCACATAAAATAAATGCTTCATTGTTATTTAATAATAAATAAACATCATTGTCATTACATTAAAGTTAATTTTATCCTAAAATATTACATTATATTTTATGGCATTACACATTCATATTGTGCAAATTAATCAGAATTGTCTTTTTTCTTCAATGTTTTCATCTCCATCACAATCTTCTACATTGATTTCATCGTTATCATCATCTTCATTGACTTGTGTATGTTTGTTGGCTCTCGAAACATCATTTAACTCTCCAACGTCAACATTAACATCAACAAAAATATTCTCAATGACATGAAAATTTGAATATTCTTCTAAATCATTAGGCAGAGGAACTCGATATGGATCAACTAACTCATCGAGTTAAAAGACATTATCTCTCATATTTAATTCATCATTGTCATCTTGAACAACAAAGACACGACCCCTCAGTTTGTTTTTCACTATGGATAACCAATCAACTCTTGAACAATCCTTTCTAAAGGAATGAGTGTATGCATAATAAATTTGATGGCATTGCTTGGCGAAAATAAAGCATCATCAACGTTGAGGAGTTAACTCTTGAACGATCATTTCTAAAGGAAGAAGTGTATGTGTAATAAATTTGTTAGCATTACTTGGCGAAAACAAAGACATCGTCAATGTTGAGGAGTTTAGCCTTTGTATTAATTTCGACCAAACCATGATGAGGATCTATTTTAATTTCTCTGTCAATGGTATCATACCAATAACATTTGAATAAAAACATTGTATTATGCTCTTTATGATATTATAATTCAATGACATCTTCTAACTTTTCATAGTAATCAACTTCAAACTCATTAAAATTTAATCCCTTAACACAAACTTCATTGTTATATGTTTTTCTATCATGACCATACTCTTCAATATGAAACATATGTTTATTAACAAAATACGCATTATAGCACTTTGCCTTTTTTCAAGACTCGAACTTAGTAAATTCAAAGTAATATTAACATTTACTCCCAATTGATAAACCTGGTACATTAATTACATCTCTTTCACAATATAAAAAATAAGAATAATTAAACAGTCCTTACATGTGTTTTGAACTACATGGAAAATTGTTCATCTTATAATTGAAAGATTTGGGATCCAGTTAGCTGTGGGTTTTAGAACAGTAAAAATTAACGATATTGCTTACAAGGAATTCAAAAATCTATCAGTTTATGATAGTGTAAAAGATAAATTGTTTGAAAGTAACAACATGTTAAGTATTAAACTTATTGGATAAAAGGTCTCAGCTCATTATAGTTAAATAGCAAATATTTATGCATATGTCTAAATTATATTTCTATTAAATATCTTTCCCTCGAGGTATTTTTTAGTACGGGTCATCCAGAATGGGAGAATATTGATAAGTTCTCACTCGAAGGCACTTCCCTACTGTCGTCATGTTTGGAACACGTTTGATTCTTAATTTTAAGTGAGGCTCGAAATAGTTCAAGAAAAATGTTGAGATCTCTTTAACAATATAAGCCTCACATATTAAAGCCTAGACATGCGCCTTATCTTTTACTTTTCTCTTGAGGTTGAACAAGTACTTACATGCAATTAAATGAATGTTTTGAATTTTTTTTTAAATAGAGTTTTAATTATAATGCATGTGTAATCCCTAACCTCTCGAATGGATACATCCATCTATATTGGATTAGGCCTTCAACTTTTACCTCAAACAATAGATGTTTGGGTAGATGCTATATTGAGTCGAAGAATGATGGAGGGAATATCATCTCAAGTTTGCAGATTATCTAGACGATATTCGTTTCAAACATCTCCATATGTTGTGTTTACAACTTGTTAGAGTATATAGCTCTAAAGAAATGACTAATCTCCAAGAGTTCATCCCATATCCCCTTTGGTAATAAATTTTGGTATGCTAATGGAATGGTCACAACTTTTCATTCCATACAATCTGCAATCCTCCAAATTCACCAATCTTAATATGTTCAAATCATGTCCATTAGAAAAACACAGACTCTTAAGTCATTGGTAGACAAGTAACTATGTATTCATATCTAAGATGAAGCTGGCTTTGAACTTCACAACCCCTAACCCATCATAAACCACCTTCATATTTTTACAGTGACAAAAGAAAGATATATTCATTACAGCCTTGATGTTGTTCTTTGTCCTCCCTTTCACGTCTATAACCGTGTTGAAAATGTTTTCAAACACGTTTTTTTCAATGTACATGACATCAAGGTTATGACGGAGAAGATTAGTCTTCCAATAAGAAAGCTCCTAGAAAATACTTCACTTTATCCAATTGTGAGTCAAACCAAAACCAAGAAACTTCTGCTAACCAGATTGAAAACCAAAGATAATGTCATTGTACCTCGATACCACGTTATACAATTATTCACCCAATAATAGCAGCAGTCCAACATCCATTTCAACTCTACCAACAAAGTCTTTTCTATTCTTTCTATACTTGTGGTCCGTTGGCAAGAACTGTTGGTGGCAATAAAAAAAGACGTTTTACTGTCATTTGTTAACATACATGCTTTGTTATTTTCCATACAGTATGGACATGCTAGTTTTTCATTCGTGCTCCAACCAGAAATCATACCATACGCAGGAAAATCATTGATAGTACATATTAAAATTGACTTCATCTGAAAATTTTGTTTTCTCGATATATCATAAGTCAAAGCCTTGGATGACCACAACTGCTTCAACTAATAAATCAATGGTGAAAGAAAGATATCTATATTCTGACCTGGACTATTAGGACAAGGTATAACCTTAGATAAAAACATGAACTCTAGCTTTATACACATCCTCGGCGGCGAGTTCTAAATCGTGAGTATCATTAGCCAACAAGAATAAAAAGTAGCAAATGACTCAAATTGATTGAATCCATCTACACATAACCCAAAATGCACGTTTCTTGATTCCATTGAATACTGAAGATGCATTTTATTAAAATGTTTTCAGGTTTCACCATTAGAAGGCTGCATCATAACTCCATCCATCGTATCATGTGGATGATGTCATGTCATATGCTTATCAATCTTTAGTGTCATGAATAACCTTTGCAATCTATATGTGATTAGAAAGCATGTAAGCTTTCTATGTGCAACAAGAGTCATTTTCCTGTCAGTTCTGGGTTTATAATGAGCATGTCCACATGTTCTACACTCAATCAACTCTATATTTTCAATATAGTATAACATGCAGAAGTTTGGATATATATCAATTTTCTGGTATCCTAGGTCGAAGGGTTTCGCATAAAATTTCTCTTCCAGCCTATTCCCTTCAGGTAAAATGCTTCTTTCCTATTCGATAATTTTGTCATAACTGGCCTTACTCAACCCATGATCTGACTTGATGGTGAACACATGTGCAACAACCGATAATTTAACGTGATTTGTGCACCCATCTCATAATGGTTCGTCGGAGTTTTTCAAAATATCAAAAAACATAGTTGTGTCTATATTAGACTCTTCATCTATAATTGGAAATTGACCAATATAACTCTGATTCATTTTTATCGCATCCATAACTATATTTCTGTAAAGATTAGTATTGTCATCTATAACTCTATGCACATTGCTAAAACTAGAAGTTTACCCAACTATCCTTTCTATCATGGTCTCGTAAGGAATATATGGTTATTGGTGTGCAAACCAACACAACTATCTCTTCATGAACTCTTTTTGCAGAAGATGCATTGTTATAACATCTAGATCGAGAAACCTTTTATTTTTACACCTCTTACATGGATATCTAATACCGCATCTACTAATATTTCTCGAATTAGATAGTGTGTAATTAATAAAACCCTGAAACCCATTACAATAATTCATCCTACGCAATTATTTGGGTGAATGTCGATACATTCATGAACAGTCATTCATTACTTATATCAAACCTATAAAGAATATTGATGACTACATGTATTAATTAATTATGTAAACTAAATAAATTTGTAAAAATTGGTTTAACTCAAACTTATTCACTATATTTTAATAGTACTATTAATTCATTATCAATTATCTATATAAATTCAAATTTCTATACATTTACCGAAAATTTCAACTCAACAATAAAATTGACAAAATATAAAATGGACTCGTTAAATAAGTCATTATTTATTTTATCACAAAACAACTAAGCCACAAATTCAAAATACATTTATTCAATTTACAAACAAATATAATTTTATAAAATCTCAAACAAACTCTAACATGTACAAATCATATATTCATACAACAAATTTCTATGGGAAAATGCTATAAAACAAGTAAACACCTAAAAAAATACATATACTACAAAAACATGCAATAAAAATCAACATTTTAAAATTGAGCTCAAATAAAAAAAATAGGTATTTTTTCTTACTTGAAGTGGAAAATCCTCGATAAAATTTGAATCAAAACAAAGATACTGACAAACTGATTGTTGGGGTGGCCAGATTTATAGTGGGAGGTTTATTTGTGATAAAATTAGGGGGTGTTGTTTGTTGTAGATAAAAATGGAGGAGGGAGAATAGAGGGTCGCTCGTCAGGTTATAAATTAAATATTACAAACGGATTTACTAATGGATTTCAATCCATCAATAATTCTATCAGTAAAAATAACACATCATCGTATTTTGTGGCTTTTTTTTATTCCTTCTTTTAGCACTGTAATTCTCTCAGTATATATTGATGGAATATTTCCATCGGTTTTTACCGATGGCATATTCTATCAGTAAAATTCACTACAATCTACCAACAGAATAATTATGTCAATGTTTTAGTTTAGTCCTCTTACATGGCTTGCATTAAACTAATTGTTTGATCCTTTTACATGGTGTGCTGTTTTATAACAAAATTGATTGATTTTGTAAGAGTAATAGCTATTTTTACTCATGCTTTGATATGGGTCAGATAATTTTTATTTAGCAAAAAACAATATGCATGTTTTTTCATGTTTTTTTATGGAAAAATCCTAATAATAAATCAAGAAGCTTATATATGCATTTAATTAAATAAATTGATAATTGTGCCAATAAATGCAAAAACAATTGTTAGTGCGTTTATTCTATTCGCTTCATCACGGGTCGGATAATTTTTTTTCTAACATAAAATGATGAATGTGTAGGTGTTGTTAATGTGTGTTTTGACATTGAGGGAAAAACATAACTATGAATCGAAAAGTTGGTACTTATATAAAATAAAATAAAACGAGCATAAAAAAAATGTTATTAATGCAATTGCGTGCGTAGGATCTTAAATTAATTCTTAACGTAGTAGAAAAATAGGACAATCTTGTGACTATGTTTTACTGTATCATGATTCTCTTAACTAAAAAATATAAAGAAATTTCAAAATACTGGAATTGATAAACTGAGAAAGAGTTGTTAATGCCAATCAGATTCTAAAATAAAAGGATAATATTTCTCATAAAGTAAAAGATAGATAAGTATAATATTTAACTCAAATATTTGCCTTTAATGCACATTTTTTTTATCTTAAAGGTTTCTTTTTCTTACTAAGAACAAATAATTTTTTAATTTAAAAAAAATTTATTTATATAAAACAAAAAAATTATAGATGAATTATAATAACCTCTTTAAAATATTAAAAACATACAAAATAATTTTTTAAAAAATAACTAATATTTGAAAAGGCTAAATAAACAATCTAAAAAATCAGATATAAGGGTTATTAATCTAAATATAAATTAAAAAATTATTTTAAAGAAAAATACATATAAAAGAGTTATCAATTAAAAAAATAAAAATAGAGGAAAAAAAACAGTTAGGCATTTTTGTACTTAGGAAGCTAGGCTTGTGTGGCTGGCTCGTTTTGAAAAGAGCTCATGCATGTGTGCTCTTATTTTTGCATTTGAAAATGGGGTGAATGACATGTCATTTGCCCTAATTTTTTTTTAAAAAAAAAGTCAGGCTATGTGTCGCCCATTTTGAAAAGAGCTCGTGCATGTGTTTTTTTTTTTAATTTGGAAATGAGGTGGACAGCACGTCATTGGCCACAAATTTCTTAGAAAAAAATCAATTTTCAATTATTTTTTTATCCAAAACACCATATATACCTTGATAAACCCATATATAGC
>Ga0325401_1005241_pt1 | contig 12369 bp, 16 predicted proteins | sample PopdelMetagenome_FD_205666 | JGI IMG/M metagenome (GOLD analysis project Ga0325401, IMG submission 205666) | Populus deltoides microbial communities from Bellville, Georgia, United States - Xylem-PdKOR-R2 | ecosystem: Host-associated > Plants > Phyllosphere > Stem > Wood/Secondary xylem | place...
CCCCGTGGATTTAAAAACCCCGCCGTGCGGCTTGGCCGGACGACGGGGGGCTTTACCGAGAACCTAGAGGGCAACAAGGTGGAAACACAACTCGTCGCAGCCCTTGACTTTCGGCTCGTTCAGCCTAGTGGCTCGGACAAGTGGACGCAGACAAACGGCGCTCCCGATCAGCTTGACGATAATCACAAGAATGTAATTCCGGGGGTACTGCTCCCGACTGGACGGCGAGACCTGCCGAGATGTCCAACCGGGGGCTTCGTCCGCGCACCGATCAGCGGGGAGGGACTCTCCTTGCGTTCCCTGAGGGGGGTGTGGCTCCTCGCCGTGGAGGCTATGGTCTCGGGCCATGACCAAGACCACGGGGATGATGACAGGGTTCGCGCTACTGGCCGCGATGTCCGTCGCGGGGTGCGCAGGTGACGATGGCGACGCGTCGGGCGCGGCCGCCGCAACCACGGCCACCGCCACGGTGACCGCGACGACGACGGTGACGGCCTTCCCTGCAACGCCGGCCGACGATGCCGCCGAACAGGACTACAGCGATCTCGAGTCGGCCGACGTAATCACCGTCGACGACTTCAAGCTGCGCGTGAAGATCCTGTCCAAGAACTGCTTCGGCAGCGCGGGGTGCAACATCGAGTACGAGATCGTCCCTGTCTTCCAGCGAGAGATCTCAATCCTCGAGGACGCAACTCTCGACCTGACCTACCGGGTCATCGGCGGCGAAGAACCACAGATCGGCACACTGTCGTTCGACGGGTCGTCCTACAACTCGTCCACTGAGTCGACCGGCACGGTGTCGAGCTCTGACAAGTTGACCGCCCGCCCGACCGAGGTGTCCCAGTATTGAACGGAGACCCGCGCCCGTAGTCGGGCCGCAGTAACCCGAGAGCGCCCGCCCCTTCCTGCCGGAGGGGCGGGCGCTCTTCGCATGTCCAGACCACGTCAGGAGGTCAGACGTACCGTCGAGTGCCCAACAACAGAGCGGCCCCGCAGCTGGGTGCAACCAGCGGCGAGGCCTTGCCACCACCCTGAGCAGAACAGGCTGTGATGACCGTGCTGAACGCTACCCTCCCGACCCCTCGCGCGCTGCCCTCCCTGGCGCAGCTCACCCCGCTGCAGCGGGTCTACTTCGGCTACCTGGCCGACTACGCCGGCGAGACCCTGAAGGTCTACGAGCTCCACCTGCAGCGCTACCTCACCTGGTGCGAGCAGCTCACCCTCGACCCGCTGACCCTCGACCGCACCTACGTCGCGCTCTACGTCCGCCACCTGGTCGACAGCGGGCTGCGCGGCTCCTCGGTCAACACCGCGATGACCCCCGTCAAGGGCATGTACCGGTGGGCGCTGCTCGAGGGGTTCATCGACCGCGACCCCGTCGCCCACGTCCGGCTCCCCCGCTCGGAGTACCGCCAGAAGTACCCCCTTGACCGCGAAGAGCTCCGCCGGATCCGAGCCGCGGCGAAGGCGATGGGCGGCCGGCACTGGGCGCTCGGCGAGCTGCTCATCGTGCACGCGCTGCGGATCAGCGAGGCGTGCAGTCTCCGGATCGAGGACTACCAGGACACCCAGCGTGGCCACCGCGTGATGAACCTGCGCCGGAAGGGCGGCAAGCGGTCCACGATCCCGCTCCCGATCGCGGTGATCATGGCGCTCGACGACGCCGCCGGCGACCGCACCAGCGGCCCGGTCGTCGCGCGAGCCGACGGAGGCGAGCTCTCACGCTCCGGTGGCGCCGGCCTCGTCCGCACCATCGTCCGCCACGCCGGCATCAGTCGACCGGTCAACCCGCACCTGCTGCGCTCGAGCTCGATCACCGTGCTGCTCGACAGCGGCGGGGACATCCGCGAGGCCCAGCGTCTGGCTGACCACGAGGACCCCCGCACCACCAGCCGGCACTACGACCTCGGGAAGCGGAACCACGACACCCACCCGGTGCACATCGCCTCGGCCCGCCTGACGGTCTGAGCGACATACGTCGACCGGTCGGCCACCACGCCGGTCGGCCGGTCGGCGGTGACCGATAAGCGAGATTATCCGTTCGGCACGCTCAGATGGGGCGCTCGACGTCCCCGGTGACTGGCACGATGGAGCCATGATCCCGACGCAGTGACGCCCCCGCTGCCGCCGTCTCACGACGAGGCCGCCGCCGCCCCCGACGACACGACCGGCCGCGACTCGCGAGCGGTCTTCCTCCCGCCCGGCGCCGAGCTCAAGATCGTCCGCTCAGACGACACCCGCCTGGCCGACCTCGCGACCACGCTCGAGCAGCCGCTACGCCGGCGGCTGCTGACCCTGCTGCAGGCCGACGGCCGCGCGGTCCGCGCCGTCCACCTCGAGGAGGACCTGCAGCACGCCGAGGCGCTCGTCGACGAGCTCCGTCGTCACCTCGCGGCCGCCGAGCGCCAGGTCGACGTCGTGCGCACCGCGCTCGCGGTTGACCAGGTCGACGTCGACGGCCTCCGGGCGCGTCTCGCGATCCGGGTCGGGCCGCCCGCGTACCGCGCCTCGACGTCGACCGCGCACCCTGGCGTGGTCGAGGTGCCGCGCGGGCGAGACCGGTGAGCACCGTGACGACCGAGCGGCCGCGCCGTGAGCTGCCCGGCACCGCCACGACCTGCCGCGCCTGTCGACGACCGATCGTCTTCGCGCGTACGCTCGCGGGCCCGAACGGCCCGGGCGGCAAGGCGATGCCCCTCGACCTGCACGAGAACCCCGACGGCAACGTCGCGGTGCGGCCCGGTCGTCGCGGCGAGCTGCTCGCCCGGGTGCTGCGCAAGGGCGAGCACCACGACGACCCGATCGAGCGGCTCGCGATGCCCCACTTCGCGACGTGCCCCAGTCGCGGCGCCCGCGCGAGCGACGAGCGGACGACACCGCCCGACCTGTCGAACGTCTCGGTCCTCGCCGACCACCGAGCACGACGAGCGCGCCGGTGAGCGCCCGCCGACTGCGACGCGTCGGCACCCGCGGTGACCTGGTCGACCCCGACGCTGTCGTGGCCATCCAGAAGGGCACGAGCTCGATCGAGCTGGTGCTCGCCTGCGGGAAGTCGATGCCGGTCGTCTACTCCTCCGACATCGCCGGCGGCCGCGAGCTGACCCGTGAGGACGTCGACTACGTCGTCACTCAGCTCACGGCGTCGAACGACCGCCGCGGCCCGGGCCGATGACCACCACCCCACCGAAGCGGCGCATCACCTTCGACTGGCGCCACAGCAGCCACTGGGGACGACGGTCCGCCGAGTGCCGGATCTGCAACGGCCGCACCCGACTGCTCGACGACCGCGGCCGCCCCTCGCACAAGACGTGCGCGGAGGCCGAGGCCAACGGCGACCTCGACCGCCACACACACCCCCGCACCTGAGGAGCTGACGTGCCCATCACGACCGCGAGGTCCGGCGTGCTCGCTGCTGGACGCCTGACGACCACCTGGATCCGCAGCAGGGGCTTCGGCGCGATGCTCGTCGAGACCACTGTCGAAATCCCCGACAACGACCGCGCGGTCATCGTGGACCGCGACGTGCTCCTCCGGTTCCTCACCGAGGCTGGCTACCAACCCGAGAGGACATCGTCCCGGGGTGACAGCGAGTGGGTGTTCAGCCAGCCCCGACCTACGCCGGCGCCCACACCTCGCGTGTCATGAGCGGACTCGACGAGCTCGCGGTGGCGCACCTCGCGCACCTCGAGGCGGACCAGGTGCCCCCCAACACCGTCCGCACCCGCAAGCGGACCCTGCGAGCGATCGGCACGCCAGGCACCATCAGCCGCGAGGACCTTGAGGCGTGGTGGTTCGCGCGCGCCGACCAGGTCTCCGCCGCCACGCGCGCGAACGACCTGTCCAACCTCCGGGCGTTCTACCGGTGGTGCCAGATCTGGGAGCACCGCGCCGACGACCCCACCATCCGCCTGTCGCAGCCCAAGGTCGGCAACGGCGTACCGCGGCCGATCTCGCGCGACGACCTACACCGCGTGCTCGAGCACCTCAACGAGATCGGCGCCGACGACCTCCGTCGCGCTGTGTGCCTCGGGGCGTACGCCGGGATGCGCGTCTCCGAGTGCGCCGGCCTCAGCTGGGCCGACGTCGACCTCGAGCGCCGGCGCGCGCTGGTGTGGCGGTCGAAGGGCCAGAAGTCGCGCAGCGTGGCGATCGCGCCACTACTCGTCGACCAGCTCCTCCCCGACACCGGCGGGAACGTCGTGACCGGCACCCACGAGTCCTACTCAGCCGCGCAGCTGCAGCGCCGCGCGAACCGCGCGATCGCTGCGGCCGGCGTCGAGGCGACGTTCCACCAGCTGCGCCACCGCTACGGCACGATCGCCTACCAAGCCACCGGCGACCTGGTCGCGCTCGCGAAGCAGATGGGCCACTCGAGCGTCGTCACGACCGCGATCTACGCAGACGCCTCCGACGAGGCCGCCGACAAGATCGCCGCCGCGGTCGTCCGGTGAGCCAGATCGTCGCGCTCGGCACGTACTGCCGGCGCATGTCGCAGGCCGACCACCGAGACGACTGCCCCTCGCTCGGCCCGCTGCCGCGGCCGCGGTGGCGACTCGACGACGACCTCGCCGTGCACCTCGACGGCTTCACCCCGGCGCCACCCGTGTGCCTGGGGTGCGTGACGCCTGCAGACCGCGAGCTGTGGGCACAGCTGGCCGACGACATCGACGAGCACCTCGAGGCAGGCGACGCTGGCGTCGAGCCGCTGTTCTGAGCTACGGGGTGTAGTCGCAGGTCGCGATCGCGTACGCGCCGGCGCTGGTGTTGGTCTTCACGCTCTCCCCATCGACGAGGATCTCGCACGTGACCTTGCCGGTCTCGCCGCCGTTCTGGGCCAGCACCTGGTAGACGCTGAACAGCTCGCCGTCGATCTTCAGGTCCTTCGACCAGGGGACGGCGACCCCGTTCTCCTGTGACGTCGACGTCGACCCGTCGGTGGTGAAGGTGACGTCGGCCGTCTTCGCGGTGCCGGTGACCCGGTAGGTGACGTCGTGGCCCGTCGAGGCGGCCTTGCTGGCGTCGTCGACTGCGTCGTTGATGGCGTCACCCGTGGCGGCGACGATCGCGAAGCACCCGCCGACCACGAGCACGCCGAGCAGCCCGAGGATCAGCAGGACGTTGCGCAGCGTGTGGCTCTTCTTCGCCGGGGGCTGCGGCGACGCCGGCGGACCGCCCGCAGGCGCGTAGTGGTCGGTCCACTGCTCGCCGTCCCAGTAGCGCAGTTGGTCAGGCCTGTCTGGCGCCGGCTGCCAGCCGGCGGGGGTCCCCGTCATGCCGCGGACCCTACTGCAGCACCGACGGGCCCGCCAGGCTCCCCTGGACGTCCGAGAGCCGCGGTCGGCAGCCGCAGGATCGCGGCCTCGAGCTCGTTCGTGACGACCTCGGTGTAGAGCTCGGTCGTCGCGATGCTCCGGTGCCGCATGAGTCGCTGTACGACGCGGAGGTTCGAGCCGCTGCGCAGCAGGTTGGTGGCGTAGGTGTGTCGTGCGCGGTGCGACGAGCCCTTGTCGATCCCGACGGCCCGGAAGAGACGCCCCACACTGTCGGTGACGGCACCTGCTCGCACGTGCGCCTCCGCGCTGTTCGAGGTGGGTGGGAACCAGTAGCCGTTGGCCGGCATCTGCTGAGCCAGACCCCACAGCAGCGGGTGGGTGGGAACGTGGTCGACCACGCCACCCTTGCCGTGCACTGCGATCTGCCAGCGGTCAAGGCTTGCGCCGTGGAACGACGCGATCTCGCTGGCCCTGAGCCCGGCGAGGTAGCCGAGCAGCAGGTAGTTGCGGGTGCGGGGGGTGGCCTGCTGCAACGCCGCGGTGAGTAGGTCCTCCGTCAGCGGGCGCGGGTTTGCGCGCGGCGGCGGCGGCCGCCTGATGTGCAGCATCGGACTGTGCGCGACCTGCCCGCCTTCGACGAGCCACTCGTAGATCGAGACCAGGTGCGCGTGGTAGACGCGCCGGGTCCACCCCCGGTAGTCGCGCAACCAGGTCGCCAGGAACTCGTCGTCGAGATCCCAGGTGCCCCAGTCCTCGACCCGAGCGCGGTAGAAGCCCGCCCGAGCCTTGATCGTGTTCGCTGCGAACCCACGCCCCGTGAGCCAGCCTTCGTAGGTCTTCATGCAGAACCTCTACGACTTGTCAGGGCCTGTTGACTACATCTGCCAGTGAGTCGTCTCAGATCCGACATCGGCGTACGTCACCGTGCGCCGGTGTAGCTGACCGGTGGGCGTCGCGTCACTGCGATCTTCGTCATGCCGCGATGCCCAGCAGCACGGGATACCTTCGGGTATGACTGGCTCGCGACCCGCCAAGGACTTCTTCCGGCCCCTCGCGGTGGGGGCTCCCGAGCCGGTGCGCGAGGTGCCCGCGCGTCCCAGCCGGGCCATCCACTTCTTCGACCCGAGCAACGCCAAGATGGCGGCCAAGGTGCCCGGCATGGTCGGCACCGTCGACGTGCTCCTCGGCAACCTCGAGGACGCCGTCAAGGCCGACAACAAGGTCGCGGCCCGCGAGGGGCTCGTCGAGATCGCGCAGGCCACCGACTTCGGCCCCACCCAGCTCTGGACCCGCATCAACGCGCTCGACAGCCCGTGGGTGCTCGACGACCTCACCACGCTCGTGCCCGCGATCGGCGACAGGCTCGACGTGGTCATGGTGCCGAAGGTGCAGGGCGCCGAGGACATCCACTATGTCGACCGCCTGCTCGCCCAGCTCGAGGCCAAGGCCGGGCTCGACCGGCCGATCCTGGTGCACGCCATCCTCGAGACCGCCCGCGGCGTGGCCAACGTCGAGGAGATCTGCGGCGCCAGCCCGCGCATGCAGGGGCTGAGCCTCGGCCCCGCCGACCTCGCCGCCGACCGGCGGATGAAGACCACCCGCGTCGGTGGCGGTCACCCCGGCTACCTCGTGCGCGAGGACCCGCCGCGCGTCGACGGGGTCGCCAACCTCGAGGCGAGCCGCTCGACGTACCAGCAGGACCTGTGGCACTACACGATCGCCCGCATGGTCGACGCGTGCGCGATGCACGGCATCTACCCCTACTACGGCCCCTTCGGCGACATCAGCGACGTGGTGGCCTGCGAGGACCAGTTCCGCAACGCCTTCCTGCTCGGCTGCGTCGGCACGTGGACGCTGCACCCCAAGCAGATCGCGATCGCCAACCGGGTCTTCTCCCCCAGCGCCGACGACGTCGCCCACGCGCGACGGGTCGTGGCGGCGATGGGCGACGGCACCGGCGCCGTGATGCTCGACGGCAAGATGGAGGACGACGCCTCCCTCAAGCAGTGCCTGGTGATGGTGGAGCTCGCCGAGCAGCTCGCGGCGATCGACCCCGAGCTCAAGGCGGAGTACGACGCGATCGAGGTGGCCTGAGCATGAGCGAGCAGTCGACGTACACCCCGCTGCGCAGCGTCCTCTACATGCCGAGCTCCAACGAGCGCGCGCTGGAGAAGGCGAAGTCGATCCCCTGCGACGCGCTGATCCTCGACCTCGAGGACGCCGTCGCCCCCGACGCCAAGCCCGCCGCGCGGGAGGCCGCCTGCGCTGCCGCCGCGAGTGGTGAGTACGGCCGGCGCACGGTCACGATCCGGGTCAACGGCATCGGCACCGCGTGGCACGACGCCGACCTCGAGGCCGCCGCCCAGGCCGGTCCGGCCGCGGTCGTCGTGCCCAAGGTCGGCAGCGCCGACGAGGTGCGCCTGCTCGTCGAGGGCCTCGAGCGCGCCGGCGCCCCCGACCACACCCGGCTCTGGGCGATGGTCGAGACCCCGGTCGCGGTGCTCGACGTGCTCTCGATCGCCCAGGCCTCACCGCGCCTCGGCGCCTTCGTCATCGGCACCAACGACCTCGTCAAGGAGCTGTACGCCGAGCACGTGCCCGGCCGCGCGCCCATCCTGCCGAGCCTGCACCAGATCCTGCTCGCCGGCCGCGCCGCCGGCATCGCCGTCCTCGACGGGGTCTACAACGACGTCAAGGACACCGACGGCTTCCTCGCCGAGTGCCGTCAGGGCCGCGAGATGGGCTTCGACGGCAAGACGCTGATCCACCCGGGCCAGGTCGAGGGCGCCAATTCGGCGTTCGCCCCCAGCCCCGAGGCCGTCGAGGACGCGCGCGGCCTGATCGCGGCGTTCGAGGACGGCCGCGGCGCCGGGGTCGTGACCCACAACGGTCGGATGGTCGAGCAGCTGCACGTCGACTCGGCGCGCCGCACCCTCGCCATCGCCGAGGCGGTCGACGCGCTCCAGGGCTAGATCACACCTCGTCAGGGGTTTCTCGACAGGCCTCCCCGGGTAACGCGGGCCCGTGACGAACCCCCGACCGCAGCGCCGTACGCGTGTCCTGGCCGCCTCCGGCGCCACCCTCGCCCTCGCCGCCGGCCTGCTGGCCGGCACGACCCCCGTCGCCTCGGCCGAGCGCACGAGCGGGTCCGTCGTCTCCGCCGCCGCCGTGGCCGCCCCGGCCGCGGGTGAGCGCCAGGCGCAGCGCAAGAAGAAGAAGCTCAAGGTCGTGTGGGACTCCACCACCTTCAACCCCGGCGGCGCCGGGGTCGTCGCCCACGGCAAGGTGTCGGGCAAGAAGCGCAAGCTCGCGCTCCAGGTCAAGATCAAGGGCGGGTGGAAGAGCTTCGGCAAGGCCCGCTCGGACCGCAAGGGCAACTTCGCCATCTCCGGAGCCCTCGACTGGTACGGCGCGCACAAGGTGCGCGTCACCACCAAGGGCGGCGGCAAGCGCCTGAGCAAGGCCACCACCGCGACCGTCGTGCCGTACTACACGCCGCGCGGCAACCCGGCGGCGTACTCCTACATCTCCGGGATGCACCAGAAGCGCAGCAAGGCGTTCGCCTTCAACCCCTGCAAGACCCTCACCTACGCCGTCAACTACGGCCTCGTGGGCGACGCCGGCCTGGCGCTGGCCCAGCAGGCGATGCAGCAGGTCTCGTGGGCGACCGGCATCAAGGTGCGCTACGTCGGCCCGACGACCAACGTCCCGCACTCGAACTACCAGAAGCCCGTGCCGAACCCGAAGGGCGTCGACCTCGTGATCGCCTGGGGCGCGCTGGCCCAGGTGCCGGAGTTCCAGGCGCAGAACAAGGCCGGCTTCGGTGGCCCCGTCAAGGCCGTCTACGCCCGCAACGCCAAGGGCAAGCGCGTCATCCAGACCCGCACCGCGGCCGTCACGATCGCGGCGGAGTACTTCAACCCCGCCAACCCCTACGGCTTCGACCCGAGCTTCGACTCGACGCGCCAGGCCACCCAGGGCGAGATCCTCATCCACGAGATCGGCCACGCCCTCGGCCTCGACCACGTGCCGTCCAACCCCGAGGAGATCATGAACGGGGTGACCTACCTGCGCTACCCGGACGGTCACTTCCGCGGCCTCTACGCGCTCGGCGACCTCGCCGGCCTGCAGACCCTCGGCCTCGGTGAGGGCTGCACCCGGCCGATCCGCAAGGGCGGTCGCCGCGAGGCCGTCGTCGACGTCCCGCTCGCGCGCGACTGACCCGTCCCGCACCAGCGCTCCACCCACCGCTCCCCTGGGCTCCGGCCCCGGGGAGCGGTGAGCTGTCAACCCGGACGTGACCCCCGGAGGTTGAGGACTCACCGCCGCTCGGCCCGGACGGTTGACCACCCACCGCCGCTCGGCCCGGCGGGTTGACCACTCACCGGCGCCCGGCCGGTCGACCACTCACCACCCACCCGCCCGGCCGGCCACGGGGCTGGGGGTCACTCTCCGCCGCGCGTGCGCCTGAGCTGCTCGTCGAACCAGATCTTGGCGGTGCCGAGGAACCCTGCCACCTCGTGGACCAGGTTGCCGAGCGCGTCCTGGGTCTGGCGGAACGTGTCGGCGTAGCTCGCCGCGGCGTCGCGGGCCGCGTCGCTCATGCTGGCCGAGGCGTCGTCCTCGCGGCGCGGGTAGTCGCCGCCGAGCAGGCGGGTGTAGTCACCGGAGTCGACCCAGCGCCGCAGCTCCGCCGCGCGTACGGCGGCGTAGGGGTGGGTCGTGCGCTCGACCAGCATCAGCTTGAGCACGGAGTCGCGCACGTCGCCGGTGTCGAGGTACTCCTGACCCTGGGCGAAGAACGACGTCTGGTCGAGCTCGGACAGGTCGCCGGAGCCGCTGGCGAGCTTCATGTGCACGCGGAACGCCACGGCCGGGTCCTGGGTCGCGAGCAGCCCCGCGCGGTCGGCGGACAGCTCGGACTTGCGCTGCCACTCGTAGAGGGCGGCGATGATGACGCGCACCCCGAGGGCCCCGCCCGGCACCGCGCCCCAGACCCCGGAGAGCTCGAGCAGCCGCATCAGCAGGGTGCGGTAGACCGCGTGCCCGCTGAGGGCGTGGCCGATCTCGTGGGCCACGACGAAGCGCAGCTCCTCCTCGGTGAACAGGTCGAGCAGCGCCGAGTTGAGCACCACGATCGGCCGGTCCATGCCGATGGTCATCGCCCCGGTGAAGGGCTGGTTGACCACGAAGACCTCGGGCAGCTCGGCCACGTCGAGCACGCGGCCGACCTCCGCCACGAGGCGGTGGATGCCGGCGAACTGGCGGTCGTCGACGCGCACGCCCGAGCCGAGGTACTCCAGCCGCACCCGCCGCTCGTTGACCAGCCCCGACACGGCCTTGAGCACCGAGTCGAACCCCTTCAGCTTGCGCAGCGCGACCAGCGCGCCGCGGTCGGCCGGGTGCTCCCAGGCGCGCGAGCTGATGCCGGTGAGGGTCGTGCGGGACCGTGCGGGCTGGCTCGTCACGCGTTCAGCCTAGGGACGTGCCGGGAGACGGCGTCCAGGCCGGGTCACGGCCGATGAAGCCGATCAGGCGGGTCTCCGGGTCGGCGTCGTCGGGCACCGGCACGCGGGGCCCGTACTGCCCGCTGCCGCGCAGGAGCCCCTCGATCGGCTCCATCCCCGCGAGCATCCCGAGGCAGCGCTGCGGGTCGAGCCGCGCCTGCTGGCCGGTCGCCCGCGCCAGGTCCCAGGTGTGCATGAAGACGTCGGCGGTGAAGAACTGCGCGACGGCCTGCGGCACCGGCACCTCGCCGATGTGGGGGTTGCTGAGGGTGCGCTCGGCCGACGCCGGGTCGTCGAGGACCGCCTGCACGCCGTCCTGCAGCGTCCGCCACCCCCCCGCCGGGTCGTCGTCGACGGACGGACCCACCGGCAGCTCGATGCCCGCACCGCTCGCCAGGAACGGCGGGAACCACCCGGTCAGGTGTCCGACGACGTCGCGCGCGACCCAGCCCTCGACCGGCGCGGGCGCGTCCCACGCGTCCGGCGGGACCGCGGCCACCACCTCGGCGAAGCGACCGGCGACCTGGCGGAACTCCTCGGCGGGCGTGCTCACGCCGACGACCCTGCCAGACCTGCGGTGCGTGGTCTCGACGACGCTCGGCGCTGGCGCGCCTTGCTGCTCGACCACCGAATGACGGCGCTGGTCGAGCAGCGAGCTCCAGCGAGCGTCGTCGAGACCGTCGGGCGAGGACTTACGCCTCCCGCATAGGCACCCGCACGCCACGCTCGGCGGCGACCTCGGCGGCGAGGTCGTAGCCCGCGTCGACGTGGCGGATCACGCCCATGCCGGGGTCGTTGGTCAGCACCCGCTCGATCTTCTCGGCCGCGAGCGCGGTGCCGTCGGCGACGCAGACCTGCCCGGCGTGGATCGAGCGACCCATGCCGACGCCGCCGCCGTGGTGGATCGAGACCCAGGTGGCACCCGACGCGGTGTTGACCAGGGCGTTGAGCAGGGCCCAGTCGGCGATCGCGTCCGAGCCGTCGAGCATCGCCTCGGTCTCGCGGTACGGCGAGGCGACGGACCCGCAGTCGAGGTGGTCGCGCCCGATCACGACCGGCGCCTTGAGCTCGCCGGAGGCGACCATCTCGTTGAACCTCAGCCCCGCGCGGTGGCGCTCGCCGTACCCCAGCCAGCAGATCCGGGCGGGCAGCCCCTGGAAGGAGACCCGCTCCCCGGCCATGGTGATCCACTTCCGGAGCCGCTCGTCGTCGGGGAAGAGCTCGAGGATCGCCCGGTCGGTCGCGGCGATGTCGGCCGGGTCGCCCGACAGTGCGGCCCACCGGAACGGGCCCTTGCCCTGGCAGAACAGCGGCCGGATGTAGGCCGGCACGAAGCCCGGGAACGCGAAGGCCCGGTCGTAGCCGCCCTTGCGCGCCTCGTCGCGGATCGAGTTGCCGTAGTCGAAGACCTCGGCGCCCCGGTCCTGGAACTCCACCATCGCCCGCACGTGGGCGGCCATCGAGGCCTGGGCGTCCTTGGTGAAGCCGTCGGAGTCGCGCTCGGCGGCGTCCTTCCAGTCCGCGAAGGCCACGCCGACGGGGAGGTAGGACAGCGGGTCGTGGGCCGAGGTCTGGTCGGTGATCACGTC
>Ga0325401_1005242_pt1 | contig 12369 bp, 6 predicted proteins | sample PopdelMetagenome_FD_205666 | JGI IMG/M metagenome (GOLD analysis project Ga0325401, IMG submission 205666) | Populus deltoides microbial communities from Bellville, Georgia, United States - Xylem-PdKOR-R2 | ecosystem: Host-associated > Plants > Phyllosphere > Stem > Wood/Secondary xylem | place...
TTGGTATGGCGGATAAATATAGGTTTTGCATCCCCCGTGAATCTACTACCAAGAATTGCGAGAAATTTTAGCGCCATGCATATGATTTTTATCATAACAGGACTAGATTTTATTGAACACGTTTTACTGATAAGAAGTGAACTAATTTAACTTTAAAACATCAACCTTCCTATAAATTTATTTTTATTTTATAATTTTCCTATCTATGAATAATTTAAATCAAGTCATTGAAAATAAACAATTGAACAATGCTCATGCTAAGAAAATATTAAAAACTTCAAACAAATCACATGAGCTTTGAGCACGGATTGTTTGAAAGTATGGTAGGGATTACAGTTTAGAATATTTTTTTTATTTATAAATATATTAAAATAATATTTTTTTATTTTTAAAAAATTATTTTTAATACCAATATATCAAAATAATTTTAAGCCTGCTTAGTTTTGATTTTTTATTCCCTACTTGTTTTACTTAACGTAAAGCAATTAGATTCGAAGAATTTAACTCGTGCCTCAAAAAAGTTTATTTCATTCCATAACTTTTTGTTTCAAAGCTTGAAGCCCACGAATTTTTTTATTTTTTTTTAATACACGCAAAGCTGATTCGGTAATCTTACAGAAAAACAAAGCAATTAAAAGCACTGTGAAAAATCATGAATTAAATATGGAAAATGTTAAATACCAGGAAAAAACAACAATATAAAGTTATAATTGTTATCTTTTCGAGCAAGTGAATTAAACATGGAAAATTTTAAATAGCAATATAAAATTACATGTCTTAACTTTTCAAACAAGTGACCGAGATCATTAGACATCAAACATCATATTTAGAAAAAATATGAAATTCAATTCTCAGTCAATCAAATATTGAAAGAAAAAAATAAAAAAAGAATTTTGATTGTATAAAAACGACTAAGAAAAAAGTAGCAATTAAAAGAACCTATATCAAAATTGAAATACAAAATAATTTTTATATTTGATTAAAGGGTGAAATTAAAAATAAAAATCAACTTAGCAAAAGGATCCGAAATAATAATCATATTTGAAAAAATCATGAATCTCAATTATAAATCAATCAAATATTGAAGAAAAAAAATTAAAAAAGGATTTCAGTTATACAAGATGATTAAGAAAAAAGTAGCAACTTAAAGAACGAGAATCAAAATTGAAATGCAAGATAATTTTTATATTTGATTGAATGGTGAAATTAAAATTAAAAATTAATTTAGCAAAAGGACTCGAAATAATAAAAACAACGATCATCAAAATTGATATAAAAAACAAAAAACAATTGATTAAATAGTGAAATTAAAAATAACCCTAGCTCAAGAAGGAAAAAAGAATGAGGACCAAATTGATAAAATATTATACTATAAATCTAGATTGATGGGTGAAATTGAAAACAAATAAAACTTTTACATAATGGTCAAGAAAAAAATTAAAAATCAAAATAATGAGAATCAAATTGAAAAAGTAATACCATAATTTTGGACTGGATAGTAAAATTAAAAACCAGTAAAACATTTTCAAAAGGGTTAAGAAAAAATAAATAGAAATAAAAAAAAATAATGACTGAATTTAGATATCAACAACAAAGGGCCAAATTGTAATTTTATAAGGATGATAAACAATAAAAGAAGAAGAAAAAAGGTTTGCCGGTGACAAATCGCTCCACCTCTATTGACACATGTCATACCAACAAGAAAAGAATGTGACAGTGCTTTCAACAACATGATGTAATGGTATTTTAGGGCACCGGAGGCAGTGCACACATTACCCAAAGTGCGTAAGTTCCTCTCATGCACCAGCAGTTGCCTTACGCTCACCAGCTAAAATTTATTTATTTATTAAAGATCAAATTGTCCATTGACTAACAAGGCGTAGCGAAATAACCATTGCGAAAAAATATGAAAAGACACCTTGAGGTCAGTTTTAATTTATTGGTTTTCAAAGCCATTTTAGTTATTTTACTGTATATTTTATTTTTATTTTATTTTTTATGCCTAGTCAAATACCAAATTGCTCCTCATATGATATTTACATAAAATCATTGTGAAGATATAAAATTGCCTTTTGGCTCTAGTTTTAAATTCTTTTTTTTTAAGAGTATTTTGATCGTTTGACTATGCAGTTAAAATATAAAAAAAAAATTGTTTATAATTAATTTGTTAACGACTTTTTTGTTGTGTGAGTAAAACTATCAATATATTCTTCCAATAAACAACTAGTAATTAAACTCGCACCAACACTTCACTACATGTTATAATTTTTTTTATAAAAAAAATATCAGGTATACAGGCTATTTATATGTGTTTTTCTACAAAAAAAATTCAAAGTGTATATTGAAAAGCCCATGCAATTATCTACCTAACTAAATAGATCTATAATCATCTATGTAAATAAAAAAATATCATTAACAATAACAAAAAAAAAATGCAAAAATTAGACTTTCATCGAATTGTACTTACTAAACTTATTTATTTAAATAAATAAAAGAAAAATCAACCCTAAAAAACTCATGACTTAAATGATAAATATAAATAAAATTGACCGAATAAATCCATGTTATAAAAAAATATTACGCAAGGTAAAAAATATTAGCAAAATGTAAGGAATGAGCACTTGCTAATATGATGGAAACATGTAAAAAAAAGAGGGCGCATGTGACATCACTGGTTTCCTAAACCCGCTCTTTAGTCGTGTCCCTAAAAGCGTCACTGCATTCCTTTTCTCCTAATGCGACACCTAGCAATGGTTGATGGATGATTTATCACGGGTCACTGTTTTTTATTTTTTCCTTCATTTCTCTCTTTTGCAGTGTAACTTCATGTTTGTCCTCTTTTTTTTTTCAATTCTAATCCTTATGTTTTGAATGGTTTATTTTTGTCACTGGCCCTTTACAAAAGTTTTTTATTGTTTCAATTTAGTCATTTAGTCACATCCTATCATATATTTTTTTCAATTCGATTTTTTTTATTTTTTCCTTCATTTCTCTCTTTTGCAGCGTAACTACATGTTTGTCCTTTTTTTTTTTCAATTCTAACCCTTATGTTTTGAATGGTTTATTTTTTTCATTGCCCTTTTACAAAAGTTTTTTATTGTTTCAATTTAGTTATTTAGTCACATCCTATCATGTATTTTTTTTCAATTCGATTCTTATTCTTTTGATTTCTCACTTTGACTCTCTGGCTCTTTTGTTAGAGTTTTAACTGTTTTTAATTTTATCATTCAAGCAAAATTTATGTTTTTTTTTTCAATTTAACCGTCAAATTTGAAAAAATATATATGAAAGAAAAAATATTTGAAAAAAATGCTTTCAGAAAATCCAATGTCGACTCAAGCTAATCTTTTTAGATATATGACCCAACTCATAAGACTAGGGTGACCCCATTAAAGACAAACCAAAAAAACAAAGAAGAAAGATTATTTATCAAACAAATATAAATGGATGAAATTGAGAAAAAAAAGTTAATAAAAAAACAATGCAAAACAAAACAAATAGCAATTAAAAGAATTATGACTAAATTCAACATAAAAATCAAATTAAATTAAATGTTCAAGGAAAATTAAATATTTAGGGATGAAATTGAAAAAAAAACAAATCAATTAAGAAAATGATTAAAAAACAACAATTAAAGGAATCATGACCAATTTTTACATGAAAAATAAATGTTCAGGGATGGAATTGAAGAAAAAACAATTCAATCAAGAAAATGATTAAAAAATAAAAATTAAAAATTAAAAGAACAATGACCAAATTTGATAAAAAAATAACAAAATCAAACCATCAGGGATGAAATCAGAAATAAAATCAAACTATAAATAATCAATGTAAAACAATTACAATTAAGAGAAGAAAGACTTAATCAAAAGAAAAAAGAAATTGAAGGGCTTATATAATTTTTTGCATGACCAACACCCAATACTAGGAAGAAAGAGAAGGAAAAAAAAGTATAAATTAGAGCCAAGCTAGCCATAACCACAATACACGCGCCATCTAGAAAGACAGATGATGCCGAGATGAATCCTATGATGTGACAAAATGATGATTTCCACCACCAAAGTCATCTGCACGTGTCGTCCGAAGACAGCAGAGCGGCTGATGCGTACGAGCAACTTTTTCTCTTTTTTTTTAATTTGAACAAAACTAAAAATGCTATCGGGACTAAACAATAATGGCAAAAACACCATTAAGAAATTACAACAAAGACCATTAATCAAAGGCTATAAAATTTGAATAGCAAGGATAAATGAGTAATTTCATTGGTCATTAGCTTGTAAAAAAACAAAAATACTCCTATGACTAAACAACAATAACAGAAAAAATATGAGAAAATAACAATCAAACTCGTAAAACCACGTAGATAAATTTGAATAGTAAGAATAATGAAGTAATTTCATTGTTCATCAAAAAATTGAAATCTCTATAAGTCCTCTACACTTAAGTTTATGACTTTTTTCTTTTTAAGGTCAATATGTTACTTGTATTGTTAAAATCAATATAAAATTACTAAAAATGCTCTTTATTAATATAGATATAACAAATAAATAAATGTTCAAGACCAAAATTTGTGTTTTAATTGTAACCTAAGAAAAATACCAAAATAAACCCACGCACAAGGCTTCAATTTTTTCAATCAAAGGGTTTTTACTTAAAAGATAACAATACCCCACGCGCCTTCAAAGCTGAGAAATTCCACTGTGCATATCCAGAGTAGAACGTCTCTTTGATCCACAGTGTAGACACTAGACAGTAAAAACACCACACTTTTATAGCACTTGTGTAAATGTGTTAATGCAAACAGGCGAGTGAATAGTATTTTTCAAAGGGGTTTTAAGTTTTAACTTTTGTAATGATGTATGCGGATTCCAATGGAAATAATCCGCCAGTATATAGAGGAGAGTCGGGCTCGTAAAGGGACATCATGCTCTTCCTTCCTCTGGAGCCTGCCTTGTTTTACTTCTCCACTCCCTAATTCTCCTACTCATCTCTCTCTATCTAGGGCGTACACGCTATATATAAAAGAAAATAAAGAGGAGAGAACATCACTGCCATAACAGATCTCTCTCTCACACACGCTCTCTCCATGGCGGAGGATTCTTCCTCATCTCCCTCTCTCGCTCCCGGTATTCTAGACCCCAATTCCTTAAAAACTGAACCCCTTAATAACAACAGTAACCCTACACCCCAGCCCGATGCCACAATGACACCCACACCGGCGATAACCTCCTACGCGCCGCCTCCGCAGCTGGCTCCCTCATTCCGTCCAGTTTCTGCTCCCCCCCCTGCTGCTGCACAATTTTATCAAAACCCTAGCGTTGGCGTCCCCCCTATGATGCCGCCGTATCAGGTTCAGCCAGGTGTTCAGGCCCCAAGACCACACTACGCGCCCATTCCCAATGGTTATCAGGGGAATATCGCTCCCCCACCTGGTGGGTTATTCCTCCTCTCCCTCTTATCCTTTCTTTTATTTAGTTTTTTTTCATAATCTGCCCGTCTGTCTCGTCGTTTAATAATTAGATATCACTGTTTCTTCTGTTAAATTGAATTGTGTTATTTGAATTTTTGATGATGATTAGATTTGAGTTAAATCCGTGGATCATAAATTAGGGTAATTAATTAATAGTTATGGTAGTTATATGGGGATGAGTGTGTTAGGGTTGAAAGAGGGTAGTGGAGGAATTTAGAAACCAAACCCCAAAAAGGGACATCGATGATGACGGGATGTTTTCCTCCTACAGTGGTCTTTGATTGAATACGGTAAGAAAAGTTGGAAGGCTTCCAATTGCTCTTTAAGACTGAGTGAGACAACATCCATCACCTTCTACAACTCCTTTTTTGGTATGCACATATTTCGTTTGATTGTTTTCTTTGGAATAAACAGTTCAAAATGAAAGCCTAAAATTTGGTATTAACCATCATATGTCATTTTATTTTAGTTCTGGTAGTTATAAGGATTCTTTCCATTTCATGGGTCTGTCTATGAATTGACAGCAGCAGAACATGATACCAACTGAGTGCTCCTTGGCTTTGTGTTCTAAGGTATCACAATTCTTCCAATTTACCATCAATCCTTTTCTTTCTCTTTCTTCCTCTCTCTCTCTCTCGTTATTCTTTTGTTGTTTACCTGCGTTCCTTGAACAACTAACAATGGTGATAAACGAAAATTGCAAATAGCATAACAGTCTAGTTGTGTGTTATTACTTCCGTTTTACCCATGAGATTTTCCCAATCTCATGTTACTGCACGTCAAAATCCCACATTTGGTGCATGTGATGATTTTAAAAGACTACTACCTTGCAAGGGGATGCATGAGGTAAGCCCACTTCACAAGTCCATGTTTATGAACTCCATCCTATTTTTCTTTATGTTTCCCTCAGGTTATCTGTTCAGCTGGTGATAGTTGATGCCTATGGTGCCATCTCTAATATGCTTTTATTGTGTGGTAACAACACTTGATTATTCTTTTAAAATTATTTGCTCATATGTTTAATGGTCAGATCGATGTTTATTATTGTATTTCATTTGAAGACCTGCTCTGATGTGTCTGCATAGATGTTTATTTTCAATTTTTGCAGGAATTATGCGCTACCCCTCCCCATATCCAGCAATGGTTCGCCCCTTGTTTCCTCCTCGCCCTCCTGGAGCACTTAGTGTGGTTCCAGCAGTGCCTCGACCCCTTGTTCCTGGGATTCCCGGTGTTCGCCCAGTTATGTACCCAATTATCAGGCCAGTAATTCCTTCTGTGACACCAGCTGAGAAACCACAAACCACAGTTTATATTGGCAAGATAGCACCATCCGTGGAAAATGATTTTATGATGTCCCTCCTTCAGGTATGTCATCAATTACATTATTTCTATCTATATATGCTTTACAATCAGGCTTCCTTTTGCTTTACCCATAGCCTTGTCTAGTTCAAATGAAGCTTTAATTTTGACAAAATTTTGGTTTTGCACTTTGTGAAGTTTTGTGGACCTGTCAAGAGTTGGAAACGTCCTCAAGATCCTGCTAATGGAACTCCTAGAGGTTTTGGATTTTGTGAATTTGAATCTGCTGAAGGGGTTCTCCGAGCATTACGACTACTGACTAAATTTAACATTGATGGGCAAGAACTAATGGTATGTAGGGTTCTCAATTTTTTTTCTGTTGTCAAATTTTAGACACACAATTGATTATGAGATGAATGGCAATGATCGGACTTTCAATAATTGGTATCTCTTTCAATTAAACTTTTCTGCTCTTAGGTAGAGATGTAATTGAGTTTTATTATAATAAAATCCCTGGCTAACAAGATACTAAGGGTCCTTTGCTTCTTTCCCTGTGAATAGGAGGTTTTAAATCGTGAAATTTTCAGCATCAAGTTTGGTAGGCAGTATTTCAATGGAATTTCACGAGGATAAGATGCAAAAGTTAACTGTTTGGCTTTCTAGTAATGTAAATTTTCTCCATCCTTGAGGAATTACTGGTTCATTTTAAGCTTGCTTGATCAAAACCAAGATTAAAAGTTAAAGGAAAATTTGCTAGCAGAGATGAAATAAGTTTAGAAATTTAATTTGGGAGAGGCAAGAAATAATTGATTGCAACCTCATTTAAACATAAATCCGGAATTTGAACCTAATTTGTAGACTAGCTTGTTCTGGATGATAGACCTTGTAAGTCTTTGAAGCACTCTTGAACACCATTTTCATTTTCTTAAAAGGTAATAGGTACCATAGTGACTAGAAAATAAAAGTGTAGTGTAGCATGCATATCGCGGTTGTTTAAGGAATCGCTCATAAGAAGTAGTGGATGCATTAATCATTTGTTATCTTCCTGCATGTTCTTTTGTATTTTTTTTAAACTAATTATTAGTATATGAATCTATGATCATTGTTCTTTCTATTCCATGATTGACAGTTAAATGTTAATCAAGCAACCAAAGAATATCTGGAGCGGTATGTCGAAAAGAAAACTGAAAACTCAAAGAATTTCAAAGAGACTCAAGTAGCAGATACTGGCAAGGAGGATGGAACAGGCATTGATGACAAGAAGGGTGAATTTTCCAAATCCTCTGTTGAGGACTCAAACAATGATAGTGACAAAGGGAACAAGGAAAATCATGACCTTGCTAACTTTGGTATTGTGACTGATGAAGACAAGGCAGGTGACCGAGAGGCTATAGAGAAGCTTACTAGCATGATTGAAGAGAGGTTAAAGACCAAACCTCTACCTCCCCCTCCGCCACCTTCACTAGCACCCGCAGATGGTTCTGGGAATTCAAATTTGGAATTGCCATCTAAATCAAGAGATGGTGACACCGATGCAGACATAATGAGAAGTGGTGAGTGTTTCCAGTGATACATTATCATTTTACTTTTATTGGTCTGTTGTGATGGTAGTTTTTCAAACCTCTACTGTTAATTGCTGATGTTTATGATTATGCGGATGTAGTTGAAGGAAAAAATGATGACGAAACAAGCAGTGACAATAAAGCTGCAAGCGAACAGGACAGGCCTGAAACGAGCTCACCTGATAGGAGTAGAGGGTATGACAGGAGAAGCAGAGATAGAGACAGAGAACGAGATCTAAAACGGGAAAAAGAACGAGAAATTGAAAGATATGAAAGGGAAACAGAACGAGAGCGTGTTAGGAAAGAGAGGGAGCAAAGAAGGAAGATCGAGGAAGCTGAGCGTGAGTATGAAGAACGCCTCAGAGATTGGGAATATAGGGAGAGAGAGAAGGAGAAACAGAGGCAGTATGAGAAGGAGAGGGATAAGGAAAGAGAACGCAAACGAAGGAAGGAGATACTTCATGACGAGGAAGATGAAGATGATGATTCGAGAAAAAGGTGGCGTAGAAGTGCTTTAGAGGATAGACGAAGGAAGAGACTACGGGAGAAGGAGGATGACTTGGCTGATAGGCTCAAAGAAGAGGAAGAAATTGCCGAGTCCAAGAGGAGAGACGAGGAAGAAAAGCTTCAGGAGAAACAGAAAGATGAATTGAAACTCTTGTCTGGACATGTCTTGAATGAAAGTGAAATGACCAGTCTGGCGGAAGGACCTATTGTTGAAAGTAAAGATGAGGCCATTGAAAAAGACTATGATGGTGATTCTGGTAATGAAAACCATGCAGGTAAACTTTGTGTATTTGTTTCTTGGTTTCCCCCCCTAATGTTGCGTGTTGTTCCCCAACACCCCTTATTGGAAAAAAGTGAAACTTCTCCAATGTTTTGAATGTGGTATGCTTTGCATGGCAGGTGATGAGGTATTACAAAATGGTACTGGTGACGAATCAAACATGGCATTAATGGCTGAACCAGATACGCGACATAATGGTAGTGCTCCTGCAAGAAAGTTGGGCTTTGGTTTAGTAGGCTCTGGAAAACGAGCTGCTGTCCCGTCTGTTTTCCATGAAGAGGAGGATGATGATGCACGTAAGGAGAAGAAGATGAGGCCACTGGTTCCCATTGATTATTCAACTGAGGAGCTCCAGGCTGTCCAACCTGCTGTTTCTGGAGCACAGCCACCAAATCTTGTTGCTGCTGCAGAATTTGCAAAGCGAATATCAAATGTTGCTCCCAAAGAGGAGAAGCCTGATGTAGAACGAGAAAGGAGCAGACGCTCTCACGATAGGTCTAGCCAGCGGGATAGGGACCGTAATGAGGACAACATTAATCGAAACAGAGATGATAACAAAGAGAAGGTTCCTGAACGGGACAGGGACAGGGACCGGAACCGAGATCATGGACTGGATAAAGTCAAGACACCAGATAAACAGAAGCTTTTGGATGCGAAGCAATTGATTGATATGATCCCAAAAACCAAGGAGGAGCTATTCTTATATGAGATAAATTGGGCTGTGTATGACAAGGTGAGCAACCCTGTTTACGCTCTGTTGCTCAGTTCTTACTGCTTTGGAATAAGTTGTGTCAAATATTTCTTTAACTATCCCCTCAGTTTTTACTACCATGCCTACGACTTCATGCTTTATGATGTTTTCCTATTGTTTTGTTCTGCACCTTCACAGCATGAGCTTCATGAGAGAATGAGACCTTGGATATCAAAGAAGATTACAGAGTTCTTGGGAGAGGAAGAAACCACGTTGGTTGATTACATTGTATCGAGTACTCAGGAACATGTGAAGGCATCTCAAATGCTGGAGATGCTTCAGGCTATATTAGATGATGAAGCTGAAATGTTTGTCCTCAAGATGTGGAGGATGCTCATCTTTGAAATTAAGAAAGTGGAAACGGGCCTTTCTCTGAGGTCAAAATCATGATATAGCATGTAATGCCATTTCTACTTGCATGGCTGCAATGCTGATCTTGTTATGTCTTAATCTTCGTAGTCTCGGTTTCTCGTTATTGTAAAACACAAGAAGATTGCAATCTAGGTTTATTAATGTTTCCGATTTGAATCTTAAAAATAGAGTTGTTACCTTTCATTAAACGAACACATTTTTGTTCTTGTTAGAGATGAACTCAATTTTAACGACGAGGGAGCAACGAAATCAGTGCGTGTTCCATTTGAGGGAATGTAATCATTTTTTTTTTAATCGAAAGGAGACCTAACAGTTGAATTTCTTTATTAGCTTTCCTTGTGTGATTGGTATTATGGTTGGTCGATTAATGTGAGGATTAGTGTTTTGATTAACTAAATAATTTCATCACACGCGCGGGCACTCCATCTTTGAAAAACAACGACGACGATGTGCCTTTTCATCCGATCAATTGAAATCTATCGCCGTTTATTAACAAATAAACGGCACTCTTCTGAAAAAACAAATCAATTAATTTATTCAAATTTTTATTACATCTTTTCATCAATTATTTCCTTCGAAATTCGAGGTCACAGAGGCAACAAGTTGTAATTTCAACGGCACCCTTCAAGTAAAAAAAATATATTTTCTAGCACTGGACGTGATAATATCGATACGTGATCTAATTTACCTATATTTAAATCCCTGTATTTGACGCTCATTGGTTCTGTTCTAGGCTTCTAGCTATTTCACACGTGTGTTCTAGTTATTTACAAAAAAAAAAAGAGAATAAATTTTTTTTTACCGCAGTGAGTCCACAACAAAATATAATAGCACTAAAAGTGATTTTGCTACCATGTTTTTCATAATATTTAGAGTTTATTATAATTATAATTGTATTTATTTAAAATAAACAAATTAAGAGATACAATCATTTAAGAAAAAAGAATATAATAAAGAAATGATATAATATATAAAAACATATTGATAGATTCCTCTGTTTTTTTTAATCCGGGCTCGTGTTTTCTTGATTCGCTAAAAGTAGTAGTAGTCTGCTTACAGGGATGAGTTAGGGTGTTTTAGCGAGTTGCCAAGGCCTGAGGGCAGGGGATATTTTTTAAAATTAGCAATGTAATTAAAAAATTAATAATTTTTTTGAAATAGCACATTTTAACCTGTAAAAAACAGGTTTAAAAAACACGACAACTCAACATCCGCAAGTGTGAAATGTCATCAATACTTCCTTATAATTCCGAAGAATTGAAGCATACCAAGTTAGTAGAGCTTTTTCTCTCTTCTCCGTACCATTCATGAACAACTGCTTCCAGTCCGGCTCGTCACCTAGCGTTGTTTCGTGTTCCTGAGTTTCAACATTGAGACCATCCATCAAAGAAGTGAATCTTTCTTAAAGCTTTCTCTTCAATTTCCAGGCCAGAAAGTTCCTCCATAGAATTGTTGAGGTCTGTCGTTTTCTGGGGTTGACTTGAATTTTGCCCGTACGTGTTCCTTTATCTCTTCCTCTTCTCTGTGAAGTTCATAGAACCATCAGCATCATTGATCTTTTTCTTCATGTTCTTTTAACTCTGCTAACCGACAGACTTCTACAGAAGTTTCCTTTGCCTCGAGCTCGTGGTGTGGCTTCTGATCTTGTTGTTCCCCAAGGCCATCACAGGATTCAATGCACCTTATGATCCCTTGAAATCTTCATGGGATTGACCTGAAACTTCGAGATGCTCTTTCGTGTTTTGCATTACGCGGTTTCTCAATGTTATCATTTAATTGTCATGGTTGATAATTAATCGATGTCGCGAACTACTACATCGTGAATTGTGACATTAATTAATTGTCATGATTTAAAAAATGATATTTAATATAAATCGTAATTTTAAACCATGACAAATAAAAATATATTATTTTGTCAAAAAAAAAACATCTATTGTGATGTTAATTCGCTTATTTTTTTAAATTTACATGACAATTGTCCAATTTATCCAAAGATAGGTGTGTTCGGGCTGTTTGAAATTGTATTACGTGAAAATTCAAAATGCCTTTTTATTTAAAATTATTTTTTAAAAATAAAAAATATATTATTTTAATATAATTTTTTAAAATATATTTTAAAAAATATCTA